>JAEEGI010001539.1_pt1 | contig 57478 bp, 49 predicted proteins | sample 8958751 | NCBI WGS metagenome assembly JAEEGI01 (sample SAMN16246545, study PRJNA631951) | gut metagenome | biome: gut microbiome; feature: rumen; material: KS-attached | host: Bos | place: Iran: Karaj | collected 2018-10
CCCTTGAATCCTCAAGCCGTATTCTTGAGGCTGACATTGTGGGACGGGAGCACTATGAGACAGCCACCAAGGTTCAGGAGATCCTTCAGAAGTACAAGGAACTTCAGGATATCATTGCCATACTTGGTATGGAGGAGCTCAGTGACGAGGACAAGATGACCGTGCACAGAGCCAGAAAGATCCAGAGATTCCTGTCACAGCCTTTCCACGTAGCAGAGCAGTTTACAGGACTTAAGGGTAAATATGTACCTCTTGCTGAGACCATCAAGGGCTTCAAGGCCATTATTTCAGGAGAGATGGACAGATATCCTGAATCTGCATTCTTTAATGTGGGCACCATAGATGAGGTCATTGAGAAGGCTAAACAGATTGAGGCGTAATTTATGAGTGAAAGAAATGTTCCAACCTTTGGACTTAAGGTGATATCAGTCAATGGAATATTCTTTGATGATCAGGCTGAGGAGATCATTCTTCCCTGCGAGGATGGGGAACTGGCTATCCTGGCCAACCACGAGGAGATGATCCTTGCCATCAGCGATGGCATCATCAAGATCAAGAAGAAGGGCGGAGACTGGATTTACGGAGTCGTAAGTCTGGGATCACTGCAGGTTACCACTGATAACAGATGTATAGTCATCGTTAATACAGTTGAGAAGCCTGAGGATATTGATAAGAGAAGAGCCCAGGAGGCCTATGAATTTGCCCTTGAGCATCTTCAGCAGAAGCAGTCTATCAAGGAGTTCAAGAAGTCCCAGGCGGGACTGGCAAGAGCCCTTACAAGACTTAAGGCTGCCAGTAAGTATTCGGACTAATCTGATTAGAGGAGCAGGGTGAGAAAATTGTTTTTAAAATCATGTAAAAGATATTCTGCACTGATGATTTCAGTGCTTCTTATGTGCATGCTTTTCGGTTGCGGGAAAAAGAGCTCAGAGGAGCTTTCCGCTTACAAGGAAAACATGACTGACTTCTATAACAAGCTTTCATACTACAACACAGAAATAAATACGATTGATCCGGAAGCTGAGGATGCACCTGCCCAGCTTCTTTTGCTGATGGACCAGATGAATGAGGCCTATAAACAGATGGCTGAGTATAAGGTTCCTGAGGAATTTGAATCCATAGCTGATATTTCCAGGGAAGCTGCTGAGTATATGCAGAGTGCCAATGAGTATTATCACCTGGCTTACGATGGTGAGTTCAATGAAGATAATGAGGATCTGGCAAGGCAGTACTACGAAAGAGCCAACAGCCGCGTTAAGGTAATGCTTCAGGTTCTTCACGGAGAGATTCCTGAGGGGGACAATGTAATTGTTACAACCCAGGAAGCAGGGCAGTTTTCTACTATCGGAGATGATTAAGCTTTAGAATGAGTCAGAACAAGTTTTTATACGCTGTTAAATTCATAGCATGTCTTATGGTGATCACCATACATGTAAGATTTCCGGATCCTGTGGGGCTTTATGTGACGGCACTGGCTAGATTTGCGGTTCCCTTTTTCTTCGCGGTTTCCGGTAGATTTCTTTTAGCGGACGCCGGCAGTACTGTAGAGATCAGGGACAGGGTGCTCCGTTCTCTGAAAAAGCTCCTTAAGATTACTGCTTTGGTTTATCTGATCTACCAGCTGTATTCCGTTATCTATCATATTGGGATCGGAGTAAGTTTATCAGATGTTATTTCAGACCGCTTTAATATCGGTTCCTTCAAGCGATTTCTTCTTTTTAATTCCGGCAAAATAATCTATGACGACAGCTACGCTTTTGATCATATGTGGTACCTTTTTGCCATGATCTATGTGCTGATTTTTATATTTGCTTTTGCTCCGGTACTTAGAAAAGGTTACCGGGCTGTCATGATCATTCTGATGCTTTGCCTTCATTTTTTTACCTTCATGCAGGGAATCCGGGAAATAAGGATCCTGTGCATCAGCTTCACAACCTGGTATGTAACAAGGAGCTGGCTTTTTACAGGTATTCCTTACGTGCTTTTGGGAATCCTGTGGGGGGACATTGTGGGCAGGATCAGAGCAGACAGAATTCCTGAAGAGTACGGAAGGATAGCGGCACTTTGGAAGATACCCGGTATATGCTTTCTGACTACAGGCATTCTATCTACCTGTGTGGAGGCTTACCTCATGGGAGGCAAGGACATTTATATGGGTTCGCTCCTGATGGTCCTTGGTATACTTCTTTTGTCGGAGGCCTATGCTGAAAAGGGGACTGTTATCTGGAAGATTGGTAAGTCCGCTTCCTCCAACATATATTTTTACCATGTCCTTATACTGGCAGTTCTTAATCTGGCAGCGGATATGGGATTTATCCATACAATACCGGCAGGGATTAGGCCTTTTGTAATAATGGTTATTTCCATTTTGCTGTTCTATATCCTTCCCGAACTATATCGTAGCGTTATTAATGTTAAAAAAGGTTAATTCTATGACTTGTAAATTAACCTTTTTTTCTTATATAGTAGTAAACAGTACGTTTTGCAGAGGTAATTAGATGAACAGACAGGAATTTCTTGATTATTGCAAAGAAAAAATAGTATTTTTGGACGGAGCCACAGGCACCAATCTCATGAAGGCAGGAATGCCTGCCGGGGTGTGCCCTGAGGCCTGGATCCTTGAACATAAAGATGTGATGCTGGAACTTCAAAAGAGCTATGTGGAGGCAGGCACAAATATTCTGTATGCCCCCACCTTTACCGGCAACAGGATCAAGCTGGCGGACTACGGTCTGGAGGATAAGATTGAGGATATCAATACCGAGCTGGTGAAGTTGGCAAAAGAGGCAGCCGGAAGCAAGGCTTTGGTGGCCGGAGACCTTACAATGACCGGAAGGCAGCTTAGGCCCATCGGCGATCTTGATTTTGAAGAGCTTATCGAAGTATATAAGCAGCAGATACAAATACTGGAGAAGGCAGGCTGTGATCTTCTTGTGGTGGAGACCATGATGAGTCTTCAGGAGTGCAGAGCAGCACTTATTGCAGCCAAGGAGGTATCGGAGCTGGCGGTTATGGTGACACTGACCTTTGAGGGGGACGGAAGAACTCTCTATGGTTCAGATGCCGCAGCCAGTGCCATCACCCTTGAGGCCCTGGGAGCCTGTGCTATTGGAGCTAACTGCTCAACAGGCCCTGACAAGATGGAAGAGATCATCCGCAATATGGCTTCAGTTACCAGTGTTCCTATTATTGCCAAGCCCAACGCCGGACTTCCTTCTGTGAATCCCGACGGTACAACGGGCTATGACATGGATGCGGATACCTTCAGAACTGAGATGAATAGGCTTATAACAGCCGGGGCTTCTATTATCGGCGGATGCTGTGGCACAACTCCTGAATATATCGAGGGCTTACAGAAAGAATACGGAGGCCTGGTACTATCTGAACTTAGAGATAAAGAGGGCAATAGGATCCCCAGAAAGATCTGCGGAAGAAGATATCTTTCCTCCGAGAGAAGGAGCCTTTCCTTTGGAATGAATGATCCTTTTATGATCGTAGGAGAGAGAATCAATCCCACCGGTAAGAAGAAGCTTCAGGCCCAGCTCAGAGAGGGCAACCTTGATATGGTCTGCGATTTTGCGGCCAGCCAGGAGAGTGAAGGCGCATCCATTCTCGATATCAATGTGGGTATGAGCGGCATCGATGAGAAGGAGATGATGCTGAAGGTTATGGAAGAGGTTATGTCCATAACAGACCTTCCTCTTTGCATCGACACCAGTTCCGCAGAGGTTATGGAGGCAGCCCTTCGTATCTATCCCGGAAGAGCCCTTATGAATTCCATCTCTCTTGAGAAAGGAAAGGCGGAAGTCTTCCTTCCTCTTGCGAAAAAGTATGGTGCCATGTTTATTCTTTTGCCCCTGAATCCTGACGGACTTCCCAAGGACAGCGCTGAGAAGATCGGCAATATCGAGAAACTGTCAGCTATGGCCTATGAGCAGGGAATGACCAAAGAGGACATCGTGGTGGACGGCCTTGTGGCCACTGTGGGAGCGGAGCCTTCCGCAGCCATTAACACCCTGGATACCATCGACTACTGTTATGATAATGATTTTGCCACAATCTGTGGCCTTTCAAATATTTCCTTCGGACTTCCGGAGAGAATGAACGTTAACACTGCATTCCTTACCATGGCCATAGACAGAGGCCTTACCATGGCTATTGCCAATCCCTCCCAGGAGCTTCTGGTGAATGCCGCCTTTGCTTCTGATCTTCTCAAGAAAAAAGAGGGAGCTGACATCAGATATATCGAGCGAATGCAGGTCATCAGCGAAAGAAACGCCGAGAAGGAAGCTGCGCTGAAGGCCCTGGAGGCTTCAGCCAAGGCTGGTAATACAGGTAATACCTGGACCGGTGCCAGCCCTGCTACAGGATCCGGCGATAAGCCCGGAACGGCAGCTGCAGCTAGTCCTGAGACAGATGCCCTTGCGGTTATTAAGAAGGACGTTCTTACCGGCAATAAGAGAACCATAGTAAGAGACACCGAGAAGGCTGTAAACAGTGGCATTGAGCCCAAGGTTATCCTCAACGATGTTCTTATGCCTGCCATAAATGAAGTAGGTGAGCTTTTTGACAAGGGCAAATACTTCCTTCCCCAGCTTATTTCAGGAGCTGAGGCCATGAAGATGTCTATTGGATATCTGGAACCCCTTCTTCAGAAGGACTCCGAGGGAGCGCCCAAGCTTCCCACGGTGGTAATTGCAACGGTTCACGGAGATATTCATGACATTGGCAAGAACCTTGTGGCTCTTATGCTCAAGAACTATGGCTTTGACGTCATCGATCTTGGCAAGGATGTGCCCAAGGAAGAGATCGTAAAGGCAGCAATAGAGCACAATGCAAGCATAATTGCTTTGTCAGCTCTCATGACCACAACCATGAAGGAAATGAAAAATGTGGTTGAATATGCACATGAGAACAAAGTTAATGCTAAAATAGTAATAGGTGGTGCTGTAGTAACCAGAGATTATGCCATGGAAATCGGCGCTGACGGCTATTCTACAGACGCAGCAGATGCTGTCAGAGTGATAAAAAATATTTTGAATTTAGATTAATTTTGAATAAAAAATCAGGCATGCGGAGGTTTTTATGATAGGTGCAGAGGCTATTGTAAAATGTCTTGAAAAAGAGAAGACAGAGGTTGTATTCGGATACTCGGGAGTTGCCATTGATCCCTTCTGGAATGAGATGCTTAAGAGCAATATCAAGAGGGTGCTTGTGAGAACAGAGCAAAATGCAGCTCATCTTGCCAGCGGTTTTGCCCGTATCAGCGGTAAGGTCGGTGTTTGTGCCGTGACCTCAGGCCCCGGTGCCACCAATCTTATAACCGGAATTGCCACAGCCTATGCGGACAGCATACCTCTTGTTTGTATCACAGGTCAGGTAAACAGCGATATGATCGGTAGTGATGTTTTCCAGGAGGCTGACATCACCGGTGCTGTGGAATCTTTTGTTAAATACAGCTATCTCATAAGGAATGTCAATGATATCCCCAGGGTTATCAAGGAAGCTTTTTACATTGCCGGAACCGGCAGAAGAGGACCTGTCCTTATTGATATACCCTTCGATGTGCAGAATGCTGAGTTTACTGAGAAGTTCAGCTATCCCGAATCTATTTCCATGAGAAGCTACAAGCCCACAGTTAAGGGCAATATTGTTCAGATAAAAAAAGTTATCAAGGAGCTTGAAGAGGCCAAGAGACCTATCATCTGCGTGGGTGGCGGAGTTCATCTCAGCCAGGCCACCGAGGAGATAAGGAAGTTTGCGGAGCTCAACAGTGTGCCTGTGGTATCCACCATGATGGGAATAGGTGTTATGCCTTCTGAGCATCCTCTTTATTTCGGAATGGTGGGCAATAATGGCCAGCCTTATGCCAACAGAGCCATGAACGAGTCGGATCTTCTTTTGATGGTGGGTGCGAGAGTTGCGGACAGAGCGGTTAACAGACCGGACCTTATCACTGAGAACAAGGTCATGGTACATATAGATGTGGACCCGGCAGAGATTGGTAAGAACGTTGGTCCTACGATTCCACTTGTTGGAGATATCAAGCATATTTTCCAGGATTTCCTGGAGCAGGATGAGCACGCTGATGACCACAGCGACTGGCTTGCACTTCTTAACAGCTACAAGACGGAAATGGCATCCTGCAGGATTCCGAGACAGGGAGACTATGTTGAACCCAAGGACTTCATCACCAAGCTCTCCAATGCCATGGCTGATGATGCCATCTATGTGGCGGACGTAGGTCAGAATCAGATGTGGTCCTGTGCTTATCATATTGTGAGAAATGGCAGATTCCTTACCTCAGGCGGAATGGGAACCATGGGTTATTCAATTCCCGCAGCCATGGGAGCCAAGCTTGCAGACAAGAAAAAGCAGGTGGTGGCTGTCATCGGAGACGGTGCCTTCCAGATGTCCATGATGGAACTTGCCACCATGAGACAGTACGGAATCAATATCAAGATAATCGTCATGAAGAACGGTTTCCTTGGTATGGTAAGAGAGCATCAGCATTACGCTTATGATGATAATTATTCCATGGTTGAGCTTAAGGGCGATCCGGAGCTTTCCCTTATAGCAGCAGCTTATGGACTAGGGTATATGAAGGTCAACGGCAACAGTGATATAGAGGCTGAGTTGGAGGAGTTCTTTAAGGATGATGCTCCATGCCTTATGGAAGTAAGAGTTGATCCCCTGGAACTAGTAAAATTCTGATGGAAGCAAAAGAGGACTGAACATGAAGAGAATCTATTCCGTTCTTGTAGAAAACAGAGCAGGTGTACTGTCCAAGGTGGCGGGCCTGTTCTCAAGAAGAAATTTCAATATTGATTCACTGGTTGTAGGTGAGACCGTTGATCACAGTGTGTCCTGCATGACTATTGTATCCAGCGGTGATGAGAGAACCATCGAGCAGATAGAGAAGCAGCTCAACAAAAAGATAGATGTCATCAAGGTCAAGACCTTCAAGGAGAGCATGAGTATCAACAGAGAGCTTATGCTTATGAAGGTTAAGTACAATAAGGAGAACCGCCGTGACATCATGGAGAACTGCGAGATCATGCATGCTCAGATCGTGGACATGTCCAAGAATACTATGATCATCCAGATCTGCGACACCTCAGACAGAATCGAGCTTTTCATAGAGATGCTCAAGAGTGTCAGCATCGTGGAAATCGCCCGCACCGGTACCGTAGCCCTTACCAAATGCAAGGAACAATGATGTAATTCGATAACAGTTAACCCATAATTTAATGATTATGCTATAATGACCTCTGTGTATGATTGAACGGAGGTCATTTTATTGTGAAAGAGAATAATCGTGGTACATTTTCAGGAAAAATTGGTTTTGTGCTTTCCGCAGCCGGAGCGTCGGTAGGACTGGGAAATATATGGAGATTTCCTTATCTTTGCGCCAAGTACGGCGGAGGTATATTTCTTGTTGTTTATATTTTACTGGCTGTAACCTTTGGCTACACTATGATCGTGGCTGAGACTGCAGTGGGCAGAGCTACAGGCAAGAGCCCTGTGGGAGCCTTTAATTCACTTAGCGGCAATAAGCTTATGGGACTGGGAGGCTGGATCAATGCCATTATTCCTATACTTATCGTTCCTTATTATTCAGTTATCGGCGGCTGGGTATGCAAGTATCTCTTTGAATATCTGAGATCTGATGTGAACAGTATCGCCACAGACACCTTTTTTGTTGACTTTATCTCCAACGGACAGAGAGCCGAATTCTGGTTTATCATTTTTGCTGTTCTTGTTCTTGGCGTAATCTTTATGGGCGTTGAGAACGGTATCGAGAGAGTATCCAAGATAATGATGCCTATATTGGTGGTTCTTGCCATCATCATTTGTATTTATTCAGTGACAAGACCCGGAGCCCTGGCGGGAGTTAAGTTCCTTTTTGTTCCCAATGTCAGTGATTTCTCCGTAATGACAGTTGTTACAGCCATGGGACAGATGTTTTACTCTCTGTCCATAGCCATGGGTATCCTTATTACTTTTGGTTCTTATGTAAAAAAAGAAGTGAGCATCCACAATTCAACAGTACAGGTTGAAGTTTTTGATACAGCAATTGCTATTCTTGCCAGCCTTATGATCATCCCTGTTGTCTTCTCATATTACAACGGAGATCCAAGCATGCTTAAGGCAGGACCTTCACTTATGTTTATTACCATGCCCAAGATCTTCGCCAGCATGGGATTTGGCAAGGTGATCGGTATTCTTTTCTTTGCTCTTGTACTTTTTGCGGCGCTGACCAGCGCCATTGCCCTTACAGAGAGCGCTGTTTCAACCTTTTCAGATGAGTTTAAATGGAGCAGAAAAAAGGGAACCATTATCATGGCAGTTATCATGGTAGTACTGGGAAGCCTTTCATCACTGGGCAACGGACCTCTTGCTGAGGTTAAGATTATCGGTATGCAGTTCCTGGATTTCTTTGATTTCCTTACCAACTCAGTAATGATGCCTATTGCTGCCTTTGCTACCTGTATCCTTATCACAAGATTTATGGGTATTGCCAAGCTCCAGGAAGAGGTTGAGCTTGGGGGACATCCTTTCAGAAGAAAGAACATCTTTGCTTTTATGATCCGCTTCCTTTGTCCTGTATTTGTAGTGATAATCCTTGTCAGCGCTATCCTCAATGTATTTGGAATTATCCAGATGTGATAAAGTGACGAATTTTCAGAAAATAATAGACGCTAAACACCTCCTGACTGTATAATTGTATGTGGGTTACTAAATATTCAATACAATATATAGTTAAGGAGGGTTTTTCTTTATGGCACGTTTTACACTACCAAGAGACATCTATCATGGAAAGGGAGCACTTGAGGCTCTTAAGACACTTGAGGGAAAAAGAGCCATCGTTTGCGTTGGTGGAAGCTCCATGAAAAAGGGTGGATTCCTTCAGAAGGTAGAAGACTACCTTAAGGAAGCTGGTATGGAAGTTGAATTGTTTGAGGGCATCGAGCCTGATCCTTCTGTTGAGACAGTTATGAAGGGCGCTGAGGCTATGCAGAAGTTCCAGCCTGACTGGATCGTAGCAATAGGTGGCGGTTCACCTATCGATGCTGCCAAGGCTATGTGGATCAAGTATGAGTATCCCGAGACCACCTTTGAAGATATGTGCAAGGTTTTCGGACTTCCCAAGCTTCGTACAAAGGCTCATTTCTGCGCTATTCCTTCAACATCCGGAACAGCTACAGAGGTTACAGCATTCTCCATCATCACAGATTATTCCAAGGGAATCAAATATCCTATAGCTGATTTCGAGATCACACCTGATGTTGCCATCGTTGATCCCGAACTTACACACACAATGCCCATCAAGCTTGTGGCTCACACCGGTATGGATGCCATCACCCACGCTATTGAGGCTTATGTTTCAACAGCTAACTGTGATTACACAGACGGTCTTGCTATCCACGCGATCGAGATGATCCAGGCTAACCTGGTTAAGTCCTATAACGGAGACCTTGAGGCAAGAGATCTGATGCACAACGCTCAGTGTCTTGCAGGAATGGCATTCTCCAACGCACTTCTTGGAATCGTTCACTCCATGGCTCATAAGACCGGTGCTGCTTTTGCAGACAAGGGTGCACACATCATCCACGGCGCAGCCAATGCTATGTACCTTCCTAAGGTTATCGCCTTCAATGCCAAGGACGAGACAGCTAAGAAGCGTTACGGTGTAATCGCTGATTACATGCATCTCGGCGGATCAAGCGATGACGAGAAGGTTAAACTTCTTATCGAGTACCTCCGCAAGATGAACGACGATCTCAAGATTCCTCACTGCATCAAGAACTACGGCGCAGACGGACTTCCTGCAGACCAGGGCTTCGTTGCTGAGGACGTATTCCTTGACAGACTCCATGACATTGCAGCCAATGCTATTCTTGACGCCTGCACAGGTTCCAATCCTCGTCAGCCCAGCCAGGAAGAGATGGAGAAGCTCCTTAAGTGCTGCTACTACGATACTGAGGTTGATTTCTGATAAAATAACCTGCTATGCCTGTTTATAAATTGGTTGAAAATGAATTATTTTTCCCGAAGCCACAGCTTGCGGAGGATGATGGTCTTCTGGCGGTTGGAGGTGATCTTTCCGTGGAAAGGCTTATTCTTGCATACAGTAATGGGATATTTCCCTGGTATGACAAGGATGGTCCCATACTATGGTGGTGTCCCAAGGAGAGATTCATCATACGACCCTCGAAGGTCCATGTGTCACACTCCATGAAAAAGTTTGCCAAGAAGCATGATATAAAAGTTCAGCTCAACAGGGACTTTGCGGATACCATGCACAGATGCAGACTCAAGCGTGAGTTCAACGAAGGAACCTGGATCACAGATGAAATGGAAACTGCCTACAAAAAGCTGGCGGACCTGAATCTGGCCATAAGTGTTGAGGCCTTCGTGGACGGAGAGCTGGCGGGAGGACTGTATGGAGTAAGTCTTGGAAAATGCTTTTTTGGAGAGAGTATGTTCTCTGATATGGAGAATGGCTCCAAGATTGCGTTGATCCTGCTTTCCCGGATCCTTGCAGAGAACGGATATCTCATGATCGACTGTCAGTTCCATACCCCTCACCTGGAGAGTATGGGTGGAGAGCTAATCAGCTACGAAGAGTATGAGAAGCTTCTGCGAGCAGGCGGAGTGTAGAAGAATACAGATGATTATGCTAAAGGGCTCACAATGTGGGCCCTTTTCTTTGAATTTGTTGCACTTTAATACGTTAAAAATCTGTAAGTTTAAAGTGTAAAATAAAAAGTTGTTGACTTATATCTTAAGGGTGCTATAATTGAGAGTAATTAGTTCAAAAATATTGAAAAACCTACCGAAAATATAACGATAAAACGATAAAATAGCAGGATTCAAATTAGTGCTTTAAAGTGATAAAGGCGCCAAGAAACAACAGGGATTCAGTAGGTTTTAAGGAGAGGAAAATGCAGAAAAAAGTATTCCAGCTTCTGGTTGATAATACTTCAGGTGTTCTTTCCAGAATATCAGGTCTTTTCTCAAGACGCGGATACAACATCGAGAGTATTACAGCGGGAGTTACGGCAGATCCGAGATTTACCAGAATTACCATTGTGGCTTCGGGAGATGACATTATTCTCGACCAGATTGAGAAGCAGGTTGCCAAGCTTGTAGATGTCAGGGATATACATGAGCTTTTGCCTGAAGAGTCTGTTTACAGAGAGCTTGCCATGATCAAGGTAAGAGCTGAGGCTGACATGAGACAGTCCATTCTGGCCACAGCCAATATTTTCAGAGGCAACATCGTTGATGTAAGCCCTGATTCACTTATTATCGAGATCACAGGTAATCAGTCCAAGATTGATGCCTTCCTCAAGCTCCTTGAGGGATATGAGATCTTAGAGCTTGCAAGAACAGGCATTGCAGGACTTGGAAGAGGTACCGACAAGGTTATTTACCTTGATGAATAAAGTTAATAAATTATTGATTTATAAAAGAGATGGAGGAAAAACTAATGTCACAGGATGCACGTATTTTTTATCAGGAAGATTGTAATTTATCACTCTTAGAGGGCAAGACCATTGCCATCATCGGTTATGGTTCGCAGGGACACGCTCACGCCCTCAATCTTAAGGATTCAGGCTGCAACGTAGTTATCGGTCTTTACGAGGGTTCCAAGAGCAAGGCTAAGGCTGAGTCTCAGGGACTTAAGGTTTACAATACAAAAGAGGCAGCCAAAATGGCAGATATCATCATGATCCTTATCAATGATGAGAAGCAGGCTAAGATGTACAAAGAGGACATCGAGCCCAACCTTCAGCCCGGCAACATGCTTATGTTCGCACACGGCTTCAACGTACACTTCGGACTTATCAAGGCTCCTAAGGATGTAGACGTAGCTATGATCGCTCCTAAGGCTCCCGGACACACAGTTCGTTCAGAGTACCAGGCAGGAAAGGGAACACCTTGTCTTGTTGCTGTTGAGCAGGATGCTACAGGTAAAGCACTTGATCTTGCACTTGCTTACGGTGCAGGAATCGGTGGAGCAAGAGCAGGTCTTCTTGAGACTAACTTCAGAACAGAGACAGAGACTGACCTCTTCGGTGAGCAGGCTGTTCTTTGCGGTGGCGTTTGCGCACTTATGCAGTGTGGTTTCGAGACTCTTGTTGAGGCAGGATACGATCCGAGAAATGCATACTTTGAGTGTATCCACGAGATGAAGCTCATCGTAGATCTTATCTATCAGTCAGGTTTCGCAGGAATGAGATATTCAATCTCTAACACAGCTGAGTACGGTGATTACATCACAGGACCTAAGGTTATCACAGCTGAGACAAAGAAGGCTATGAAGCAGATCCTTAAGGACATCCAGGACGGAAGCTTCGCTAAGGAATTCCTTCTTGATATGTCAGAGGCAGGCGGACAGGTTCACTTCAAGGCTATGAGAAAGCTTGCTTCAGAGCATCCTGCTGAGAAGATCGGTGAGGAGATCAGAAAGCTTTACAGCTGGAACAATGAGTCAGATAAGCTCATCAACAACTAATCCTTTAGCATACAATTGAAATTGTTTCAAAATAGGGATAATATAGAAAGAGTGTCGTTTGTTTAAATGGCGACACTCTTTTTTCTTTAGTTTTTTTTACAATTTGATGTTATAGAGGAGATTATTTTGGATATTAGTTTGGATAAAACAAGTACAAAGAAAAGCCTTGTGGAAAAGAGCTGGTATGTGCCTGTCATCATGTTTTTGAGCGCATATCTTATGTATGTTCTGGCTCTTTTGCCTATTTTTATTAAGAGAGGATTGCCATTTTTCTATTACGGCGATTATAACGTACAGCAGGTGCCGTTTTATATGCTCGCTCACAGAGCGGTGAGAAACGGTGAGTTTTTCTGGAACTGGAATGCTGATCTTGGCGGAACTATGTTTGGAGATTTTGCTTTTTATCTCTGGGGAAGCCCGTTCTTTTGGCTGACTGTTCCTTTTCCTGAGAGTGCGATTCCTTATATGATGCCTTTTTTAATGGCGCTTAAATATGCTGTTTCTGCGACTTGCGCATATGTATATATCAGAAAGTATGTACATAAGTACACATATGCAATGATCGGTGGATATCTTTATGCATTTTCGGGATTCAACGCTTGTAATATTGTATTTAACCACTTTACCGATGCTGTGGCATTTTTCCCGCTGTTCATGCTGCTCTTTGACAAGCTTATGAATGCGCCGGTGAAGGTGGACGGTAAATTCAAGTTTTCCGGAAAGCCATTTATTGCATTTGCGTTGATTACGGCATTTATGTCTGTCATAAACTATTACTTTTTCTTTGGTCAGGTTATCTTTTTGATCATATACTTTGTCATCAGATATGTCGATCTCGAGGATAAAGAACTTGTGGCAGTCAGATTTGGCAGAGCACTGGCAGGTGGACTTGTCGGAGTCCTTTTTGCGGGCTTCTTCCTGATGCAGGCATTTGTTGGAGTACAGGGAAATACCAGACTTAATAATTATATAAACGGCTATGATATGCTCGTTTATCCGAGTGAGAAGCTTATTTTCGATATTGTAAAGAGCCTTTCTATGCTTCCTGATATTATCGGAAAGGGAACTCTTTTTTATACCGGAACGGTTAAGAACGCTTCACTTGCGGCTTACCTTCCTTTGTTCGGTATATCCGGCGTTGTTGCATTCTATCTGCAGAACAGAAAGAAAAAGAGCTGGCAGAAGACGCTTATTACCGTATGTGCGGTTATGGCATTTATTCCTGTTTTAAATGCTGCATTTTCGCTGTTCAACAGTGCTTATTATGCAAGATGGTTCTATATGCCCATCCTTATAATGTGTCTTATGACTGCAATGGCTGCGGAGCGCGGGAAGTCGATTCACATGAAGAAGGGTGCGGTTACTGCGGTTATCATGTTCCTGTTCTTTGTTGCGGTATATCTTTTGCCCTCAAAGAATGATAAGGACGATATTGTATTCATGAACATGACTGAGAATGTACAGATTTTCTTAAGAGACCTTATGGGATCTGCAATCCTGTCATTCATGCTTTTGGTTACTGTATTTGCTATCCCTAAGAAGTTTAAGTTTGAGAAGAGTTTTGAGGAGAAGAAGGTTAAGTCAAATATCAGCTACAGAGACAGAATTGTTCTCGGAATTGTTATCGCAAGCTGTATTGTATCTACCTTTATTCCTGTTTACAACGGAAGCTCTATCATTAGTGATAAAGGAAAACAGAAGTGGCAGGATCAGATGCTGTTTAATAAAGTTAATGTAGATCAGACAAGTTTCTGCAGAGGCGAAGTTGACAGTACATCTACCAACTATGATATGGCTTGGGGGATCCCTTCGGTTCACTGCTTCTTAAGTACGGTTCCTTCTGAGATCTTTGATTTCCTTGAGGGTACTGCAGGTATAACAAGAACGGTTGAGACCAATCTTCCAATTAACAGAGCCGGTATTCGTGCGATATTGTCTTCAAGATATTACATGGAGAATGCAATAATCAGCAGAAACAGAGTATTTAACGACGGTGACGGAACAGAAGGATATTCATTCCGTGACAATCAGAACGGATTCGATATTTTTGAGAATGCAAATTACATTCCTATGGGATTTGCATATGATTACTATATAACTGAAGATGAGTGGAAAGATCTTGAAGCTTCCGACTATGACTACGAGCTTGCGAGAGTAGTGATCATTTCAACGGAAGATGCAGTTAAATACGGCGATAAGCTTGATATGGAAGAGATAAAGGCTGAGGAGCTTTCATCCGGTAGTCTTACATACAGCGGATTTAAGGGAGAGTGTGCGAAGAGAAAGAAGAGCGCATGCACTTCATTTGTTACAGATACATATGGATTTAGTGCAAAGACAACCAATCTTGACGGCGGAAAGCTTGTATTCTTCTCGGTTCCCGCTACGGAAGGCTTTAGTTGTACGGTAGACGGTGAGCCTACAGAGATTGTTAAAGCTGATTACGGCCTTATGGCAATCCCTGTATCTGCAGGTGTTCACGATATCAGAGTTACATATGAGCCTGAAGGATTAAAGGCCGGACTTGCTATGTCTATCGTTGGAGCACTTATATTGGTTATTTATTCGATGTATACATTAAAAATGATCAAGAAAAACGATTAAAATTGTCATGTTCTTTATGGCGAAGTGTTGTGTTATATTTAGTAGTATATTTTTGATTATAATTAATAGATGATTGAAGGAGATTACAAAATGAGCGGAATGACTATGAGCCAGAAGATATTGGCAGCCCATGCAGGACTTCCCGAAGTGAAGGCAGGACAGCTTATCGAGGCTAATCTGGATCTTGTTCTCGGCAATGATATTACAAGTCCGGTTGCAATTAACGAGATGTCAAAATTTACAAAGGACGGTGTATTCGATAAAGACAAGATTGCTCTTGTTCCCGATCACTTTACTCCGAATAAAGATATTAAATCTGCAGAAAACTGCAAGTGCGTAAGAGAGTTTGCAAGAAAGAACAATATCACAAACTACTTTGAAGTAGGACAGATGGGAATCGAGCATGCACTTCTTCCCGAGCAGGGACTTACTGTTCCGGGAGACCTTATCATAGGTGCAGATTCACATACATGTACTTACGGAGCTCTCGGAGCTTTCTCAACAGGTATCGGTTCAACCGATATGGCTGCGGGAATGGCTACAGGTAAGGCCTGGTTCAAGGTTCCGAGCGCCATCAAGTTCAATATTATCGGAAAGCCTTCAAAGTGGGTTAGCGGTAAGGATGTTATCCTTCATATCATCGGTATGATCGGTGTTGACGGAGCTCTTTATAAGTCAATGGAATTTGTCGGCGAAGGTATCAAGAATCTTACAATGGATGACAGACTTACAATTGCAAATATGGCTATTGAAGCAGGCGGAAAGAACGGTATTTTCCCTGTTGATGATATTGCAAAAGAGTATCTCAAGGAACATGCTCCGAATAAGGAGTACACTGTTTATGAAGCAGATCCCGATGCTGAATATGATGAGGAATATACAATCGACTTAAGTACACTTAAGCCTACCGTTGCTTTCCCTCATCTTCCCGAGAATACACATACATTTGATGAGATCGAAGAAACTAAGATCGATCAGGTTGTTATCGGTTCATGCACAAACGGAAGAATTGACGACCTTAGAACTGCTGCAGAGATCATAAAGGGAAGAAAGGTTGCACCCGGCATCAGATGTATCATTATCCCTGCAACTCAGAAGATCTTTCTTAAGGCTATGGAAGAAGGGCTTATCAAGAGCTTTGTTGAAGCAGGTGCTATCGTTTCCACACCTACCTGCGGACCTTGTCTTGGTGGATATATGGGTGTTCTTGCTTCCAAAGAGAGATGCGTTTCTACAACAAACAGAAACTTCGTTGGCAGAATGGGTGCAATAGATTCTGAGATTTATCTTGCTTCACCGGCTGTGGCCGCTGCAAGTGCAATTACAGGAAAAATTTCACAACCCGCTGAACTTGGATTATAAGGAGAATAGAAGATGAAGGCTGCAAAAGGTACAGTTTTTAAATATGGTGATAATGTAGATACAGATGTAATCATACCCGCTCGTTATCTTAACAGTACTACAGGTGAGGAACTTGCCAAGCACTGTATGGAAGATATAGATAAAGATTTTACAAAGAATGTAAAATCAGGAGATATTATCGTGGCTGAAAAGAATTTTGGCTGCGGATCTTCAAGAGAACATGCGCCTCTTTCAATTAAATGCGCAGGCGTAAGCTGTGTAATAGCTAAGAGTTTTGCGAGAATCTTTTACAGAAACAGTATTAACATCGGACTTCCCATCATTGAGTGTGAGGAAGCTGCAGATGCTATTAAGAACGGAGATATTGTAAGTGTGGACTTTGATTCCGGTATCATCACAGATGAGACAACCGGCGAGAAGTTTCGCGGACAGGCTTTCCCGGAATTTATGCAAAAGATTATTGATTCAGAGGGGCTTATTAATTATATAAACTCATCGGAGGGAAAGTAAATGAACAGATTATTCTGCGTGATTCCTTGCTACAACGAGCAGGAAGTATTACCGGAGACATCCAAAAGACTTAAGGAGAAGGTCAACAGCCTTATAGAGAGAAAAATGATCTCTTCCGACAGTAGGATCCTTCTGGTAAACGACGGTTCAAAGGATGATACATGGAATATAATAAAAAAATTACATGAGGATGACGAAGTTTTCCAGGGAATAAATCTTTCCAGGAATATGGGACATCAGAATGCACTTTTGGCAGGTCTTATGACTGCCAAGGATCTTTGCGATATGGCAATTTCGTTGGATGCCGATCTTCAGGATGACATCAATGCGATAGATGCCATGATCGAGAAGTTCAACAATGAAGGAAGCGAAGTGGTTTACGGAGTAAGATCAAAGAGAACCACTGATACTTTCTTTAAGAGATTTACCGCAGAGTCATATTACAAACTTATAGATGCCATGGGCGCAAAGACAGTCTATAATCATGCAGATTACAGACTTCTTAGCAGAAGAGCGCTTCAGGCTCTTTCTGAATTTGGGGAGGTGAATCTTTTCCTCAGGGGAATTGTTCCCATGCTCGGATTTAAGTCAGACATCGTATACTATGAGAGAGCTGAGAGATTTGCAGGAGAGAGTAAATATCCTCTCAAGAAGATGCTCAGTTTTGCGATTGAGGGAATCACAAGTCTTAGTACAAAACCTATAAAGTTGATAACAGGACTGGGTTTCTTTATTTTCTTTGTAAGTATCGTGGTGTTTGTATATTCGCTTGTCAGACACTTTACAGGTCAGACTATTCAGGGATGGACAACTACAGTTTTGTCTGTATGGGCAATAGGCGGACTTATCATGATTTCTCTCGGAGTTATCGGAGAGTATATCGGTAAGATCTATCTTGAGACCAAGAATCGCCCGAGATTTATTATTGAGTCTTACATCGGCGACAAAGAAGATGAGGAAGTCGCTGACTGCGTATATAAGCGCTGATCTTTTAAGGTCTGATTACATAATTTTTTATGAAACGGAGACGGAAAATGGCTAACGGACACGGTAAGAAACCGGAGGACTTTAAGAAGCAGATGGAGGATAATTTTAAAGTTGCTCCCGGAGAACATACACATGTAAAAAAAGTTATCGGAATTGTAAGTGGTAAAGGCGGCGTCGGAAAGAGTCTTGTGACAGGCTTATCTGCCGTATATATGGCAAAAGAAGGTTATAAGACGGCAATTCTTGATGCTGATATCACAGGACCTTCGATCCCTAAGATGTTTGGAATAGGACAGGCCAAGAATGCTGATGAGACAGGTCTTTTGCCTGCCGAGTCGGAAAAGGGAACAAAGGTAATGTCTCTTAATATGCTCATGGATAATGAGACAGATCCCGTTATCTGGAGAGGACCTGTTATTGCAGGTATCGTTAAGCAGTTTTGGTCAGATGTAAATTGGGGCGATGTTGACTTTATGTTTGTTGATATGCCTCCCGGAACAGGAGATGTTCCGCTTACGGTTTTCCAGTCTCTTCCCGTGGACGGTATTATCGTTGTCGCTACTCCTCAGGAACTTGTCGGCATGATCGTTGAAAAAGCGGTTAATATGGCTGAGATGATGAAAATCCCGGTACTTGGTATCGTGGAGAATATGAGCTATATGAATTGTCCTCATTGCGGCAAGCCGATCAATATATTCGGAGAGAGCAAGATTGAGAGCTATGCGGCATCAAAGGGAATCAATATACTTGGAAGAATTCCTTTGGATCCCGCTATTTCAGCGCTTTGTGATAAAGGAAAAATAGAAGATATAAATGATGATTATCTGGACAGCCTAAAGTACATTCTGAAAGAAATGAATGAACAGTAATGCCGGATAATTTGGGGGCATAACTATGAAAATGAAACCTGAGAAAAACCAGGTAACCTGGGCTATAACGATTTTCTTTTTAAGCATTGCGATAATGCTTGCTTATTATGTGATATTTAATGGAATTTCCGTGGTAAATACTTTTTCAAAAGTGATCGATTCTTTATCCGGAATAGTAATAGGTGTTATTATCGCTTTTATTCTCATCCCGCTTACGGATGGTATTGAAAGAAAAATTGTTTATCCTATTTATCGAAAGAGGGGCTATGACATCTCACGTTCGTCAGGTGCGAATGTGAAGAAAAGAAAACAGGCAAGAAAAATATCTGTAATGATCACGATGATCATATTCCTGATGGTCATCTACAGTTTGTTCAGGATCATTATCCCTGAACTTATCGAAAGTATAAGACAGATCGTCAGGAAGTTTCCTGAGTATAAAGATCAGATCGACACTCAGTCACAGATACTTTTTGAATCCAATTCACTTGAAGTTCAGAATTTTATCAATTCACAGCTTGATCGTTCTTATGTTTCACTCAGTGAATTCCTTCAGGAAAAACTTATGCCTTTGGTGCCAAGCATGGATTCGTTCTTCAAGATGGCATCACAGGGTGTGTTCTCTATAATCAAGGTCATTTTTGATCTTGTTGTAGGACTTATCGTTGCTATATATGTTCTTAATTCAAAAGAAGTTTTTTCTACAAAGGGTAAGAAACTTGCTTATGCTTTGTTCAAAGAAGAATTTGCCAATGAGATCGTAGGCGGATTCAGATTTATCGGAGATATTTTTGAAGGCTTTGTCGGCGGTAAGCTGGTGGATTCCGTGATAATAGGAATAATATGCTATGTTGGATGTATCATTTTGAAACTCGATTATCCTTTGCTTATTTCCGTTATTGTCGGTGTTACCAATATTATTCCGTTCTTTGGTCCGTATATCGGTGGCGCAATAGGAGCGCTTCTTCTTGTGATCACACCTGTACAGGCACTTATATTCCTTGCGTTTATAATTGTTCTGCAGCAGTTTGACGGAAATATCCTTGGACCTACGATCCTTGGAAGCTCAACGGGATTATCAAGTTTCTGGGTTCTCTTTTCAATCACGTTCTTTGGCGGATTGTGGGGAATAGTCGGATGGCTTGTCGGAGTTCCTATTTTTGCCGTTATTTATGCTTTTGTTTCAAGGATCACGAACATACTTCTGTCTAAGAAGGGGCTTAGCACCGAGACGGAAGATTATGACGATCTTGCATATATAGAGAACAAAGAATACAAGACACTTACCGATGAACATAATGATAAGTATAATGCACACAAGGAAGTCGGTATGATGACTAAGCTATATCACACAAGTCGTGACAGGGTGATAAAGCTTGCAGGTAAGTTTAAAAAGAAAGACAATTCTAACGATAAGTAATTATTCCAATTCATTACTTGACGTTCAAAAATATTGGACTATAATTTAACTATTAGCGCTTTGCCGCATTAAAGTTTGGAAAGGGGATGCAGTAGTATTATGAGTAAAAAAGATTTAGATTGGGCCAATATAGGCTTTAGCTACATGGTTGCTGACAAGAGATATGTTTCTAACTATAAAGACGGAAAATGGGATGATGGTGTCATTACAGGCGACAACATGATCATGCTCAGTGAGGATGCAGGTGTTCTTCATTATGCACAGGAGTGTTTCGAAGGACTTAAGGCATATGAGACCGAGGATGGCAAGGTTGTAACTTTCAGACCTGACTTAAATGCCAAGAGAATGGTAGATTCAGCTACAAGACTTGAAATGCCTGCTTTCCCTGAAGACAGATTTATCAAGGCTGTTGAGGAAGTTGTTAAGGCTAACCTTGACTGGGTTCCTCCTTACGGAAGCGGTGCAACACTTTATATCAGACCTGTTATGTTCGCTACAGGAAACGTTATCGGTGTTAAACCTGCTGACGAGTATCAGTTCAGAATTTTCGTAACACCGGTTGGTCCATACTTCAAGGGTGGTGCTAAGCCTATCGTTGTTAAGATAAGTGACTTTGACAGAGCGGCACCGCACGGAACAGGTAATATCAAAGCCGGACTTAACTATGCAATGAGCTTACATCCTATTGTAAAGGCTCATGAGGAAGGCTTTGCAGAGAATGTATATCTTGATGCAGAGAGCAGAACATATATCGAGGAGACAGGCGGAGCTAACATCATCTTCGTTACTAAAGAAGGCGGACTTGTAGTTCCTAAGTCACACACAGATTCAATTCTTCCTTCAATCACAAGAAGATCCATTGTTTATGTTGCAAAAGAGATCCTTGGACTTAATGTTGAAGAGAGACCTGTTAAGCTTTCAGAAGTTGAGAACTTTGTTGAGATGGGACTTTGCGGAACAGCAGCTGTTATCAGCCCTGTAGGCAAGATCAACGACCACGGCAAGGAAATCTGCTTCGCAAGCGGAATGGACGAGATGGGACCTGTTATGAAGAAGCTCTATGACACACTTACAGGAATCCAGATGGGACGCGTTGAAGCTCCTGAAGGATGGATTCACACAATCGGCTAATGTCGAATAGTTGAAAATATGGAACGGATGCAGAAATACTTTGCTTCCGTTCCTTTTTTATTCCCTTTTTGCGCGATTTAATGGATAGAATGTGATATAATGAATGAGATTATGTAATGGAGAATACGTATGGACAGAGACACAAACGTTAAAGTTGCGATGACTGCAGGTATACTCTCGGTTATTCTTTTAATTCTTGCGGGATGTCTGTTGGTTTTCAATAATTCAAACAATAAAGATGATGACAGTGAACTGGATAAGAATATCACGGAATATGCAGGCAGCTCACAGGAGAGCAGCGAGATAGATGTATCTGCGATGAGTCTGACGGCGGCTACGGTCAGTTCAACGGATTCTACTGTTTCCGGAAACAGCTTCTATATGACTAAGGGAGTCGTTTTTAAGGATATATATAAGGGCGTTGAATATAATTTGGAGACGCAGCTAAATGAGATGTATGTATACTGGTCAGAGAACAATATGGCTGCGGTAAGCGATCTGGCTCATCTTGAGAGATATGAAGCCATGTCGTATTCGCTTAATTATATCAATGATTTCTATTACTACGGTGATACCGATTCTGAAGGTAAGCCAAATGGAAAAGGACTTGCCGTTTACAAAGATGATTGCTACTATTTCGGAGACTGGGTAAACGGAGTAAGGCAGGGTACGGGAGCCTGGATAAATTTCTATCCTTCGTACAGTAACTATGTTGTTACAGAGCATTCGTATCTCGGAGCCTGGGAGAACGACCTTCCTACAGGCGAAGGCCAGGAACACTACGATTACAATCCGGAATATATGAACGAAGAAGATATATATTTGCAGAATGCCATCGGTATATTCAAGGATGGCAAGTATGACGGAGAGATGTATATTATCATCATCGATCCCGACGGATATACTACGGAATGGGTTGGGAACTGCAAAGAAGGCAAGTGGTCTTCTGTAGAAAATGCTTCCAATGACGAAGAAGGCAAAATTCCTGTGCTCAGTCGCAAGAGTGACAGTGATGAACATATTTACATGTCGGAAGAAGGTCTTTCCAATAACGGAATCGGAGGCATCGTGACGGGTGGAAAGCCTGTAGATAAGTGATTAAAAAAGATGATTGGAGACTTTTTTGAGTAATATCAGTATCGTTTGCGTCGGCAAGATCAAAGAAAAGTACTGGAATGATGCAATCGCGGAATATTCCAAGAGGCTTTCGAGATATTGTAAGCTAAACATAATAGAAGTAGCTGATGAGAAAACTCCTGACAATGCTCCGCCTTCTGTCGAGGAGCAGATCAAGAAAAAAGAAGCGGAAAGAATTTTAAAGAATATTGATGAAAGAGCCCATGTCTGCGTGCTTGCAATAAAAGGTAAGAAGTACACATCGGAAGCTTTTTCTGAATATATAAGTTCACTGGGAGTTAACGGAACCAGTCACATACAATTTGTCATCGGCGGATCGCTGGGACTTCATGAGAGCGTTCTTAAGAGAGCGGATTCATCGATCAGCTTTTCGGACATGACATTTCCTCATCAGATGATGAGAGTAATTCTTTTGGAACAGATTTACAGAGGTTATAAAATTTCCTGCGGAGAACCATATCATAAATGAGTGAGATTACAGAACTTAGATTAGCACTTACAGCTGAGGATGAGCGCAATATATTTGGCGGAAACGACAGTTATATACGCAAGATAGAAGACAGCCTTCACGTCGAGATCATCGACAGGAACGGCGAGCTTCGCATAATAGGTGAAAAAGAGGGAGCAAACAAGGCTTCAAGTATAATACGTGAGCTTGTTCAGCTTTCGAGAAGAGGCTCGCATATAGAAGAGCAGAGCGTCGATTATGCCATCTCGTTAAAAGAAGATGCTGCCAAAAACAAGGATGTCACGCAGAATGATAACGTCCTTGTTGATATAGACAGAGATATTATCTGTCATACCGTTTCGGGTAAGCCGATAAAGCCTAAAACTCTCGGACAGAAGAAGTATATTGATGCGATCAGAAACAAGATGATCGTTTTCGGTCTCGGACCAGCCGGAACGGGTAAGACTTATCTTGCAATGGCAATGGCGATAACTGCCTTCCAGAGGGAAGAAGTCAGCAGGATCATACTGACAAGACCTGCCATTGAAGCCGGAGAGAAGCTCGGATTTTTGCCCGGAGACCTCCAGAGCAAGGTCGATCCGTATCTCAGACCTTTATATGATGCTCTTTACCAGATAATGGGTACGGAGAATTTTATCAAAAATATGGAAAAAGGGCTTATTGAAGTTGCACCTCTTGCTTACATGAGAGGAAGAACTTTGGATAATGCCTTTATTATTCTCGATGAGGCACAGAATACAACACCTGCGCAGATGAAGATGTTCCTTACAAGAATCGGATTCGGTTCCAAGGTAATTATCACGGGTGATGCGACTCAGAAGGATCTTTCGGCTGATGTCAGATCCGGACTTGAGATTGCGGGAAATGTCCTTAAGGGAATAGATGATATAGCTTTTTGCACACTTACAAGCAGCGATGTTGTGAGACACCCTCTTGTTCAGAAAATTGTTAAGGCCTACGAAGATTACGAGAAGAAGGCCGAGAACAAAAAGAAAAAGAAGTCTATACAAAAATTGGAGAAGCGTTCAGACAATGGCAAACGATAAGATTTCGAGTGTGAAAGTCAAATTGTTATACGCGGCAATGCTCATTTTTACTGGAGTTATTGTCTTTGCTTTTTCTTTCTTTACGGATAAAAGCTATGAAGCTACTATGAGAAATACAATCGTCTCTGTCGCGATAGCGGGAACGATCATATTTATGCTTGTTGACGCCGTATCCGACGGTCAGAGCAGATTGTTATATGATAACAATGTGGTCAGAAACCGCTTCGTTGCGGGCTATTTTGTTGCGCTAATTTTTGCCTGCGTTTTTAGCCTTATACCTAACGTATTTTGGCCTTATATGTCACTTTTTGTCATGCTTGTGCTCTTTTCAAATGCTGAGATAGGTATGGTTGCGGGTATCGGAATGGTTTCAATCTCTGTTATGCTTGAAAAGAACGGAGGCTGCGGAGAACTGTTTATGTATGTTCTTGCAGGAGCGGTCGCTGTTGCGATGTTCAGAGATCTGGAAGAGGATACCGAGATAGGAATTCCGACATTTATTTCTCTTTTGATGCAGGCGGTATTTCTGGTTGCATATAATGTCCTGTTCCTTAACAGGACTTTTTCTGCGCTTTTGCTTCTTTCACCTGCTATCAATATTATGCTTAATCTTACCATCCTGCTTATATTCCTAAACATTTTCGGTGTTTATGTTATAAGACGGACGAATGATATGTATATGGTTATCAATGATGCGGATTTCCCGCTTCTTGTTACTCTCAAGGAAAAAAATAAAGATGAATATTTCAGGGCTATTCACACTGCATATATCGCAGAGAGAATGGCGCTCGGACTTAATATAAATGCCAGAGCCGTAAAGAACTGCTCGTATTATCACAGGATAGGAGTTCTTGAAGGGAAATCTGATTGGGATGATGTCAAACATATCTACGCCGATAACAGTTTCCCGACTGAGGCGATGGATTTTTTGCATGATTATATAGAACCCAAAAAGAATGAGCCGAAATCCAAGGAGGCGCTTGTTGTTCAACTTGGGGAACTGCTTATAGCATCCATAATGTATCTTCTTAAAAAGGACAAGGATGCGAAGATAGATTACGATAATCTTATTGATTCTATCATAGATAAAAAAGTTTCCGACGGAGAGCTTCGCGACTATGATGTTACGTTCAGGGAACTTGAGGTTATGAAGAAGATAATGAAAAAGGAGAAGCTTTATTATGACTTTTTACGTTGAGAATGAGACGGGAGCTCTCTTTGATTTTGATCCCGAAGAAGTTGCGACTGTAGTTGCAAAAGAGGTTTTAAGATCCGAGGGGTGCGACAAAGAAGTGGAGATAAGTCTCACGATCACCGATGATGACGGGATACAGGAACTTAACAGGCAGTTCAGGGAGATAGACAGGCCGACTGACGTTCTTTCTTTTCCAAATGTCTCGTATGATGAGCCCGGCGATTTCTCTGTTATGGACGGAGAGCAGAAAAACGACCTTCTGAATCCGGATACCGGAAATATCATGTTTGGCGATATCGTTGTCAATGAGAACAGGGTGAGAAGTCAGGCAGAAGAATACGGACACAGTACAAAGAGAGAATTTGCTTTTCTTATCGCTCACAGCATGCTTCATCTGTGCGGCTACGATCACATGGAAGAAGACGAAGCGGCAGTGATGGAAAAGAAACAAAGTGATGTTCTTAATTCGCTTGGAATAACAAGAGACTGATAAAAATACAATTGGAGATCGATCATGAAAAAGTACTATGAAGAAAAAAGAATAAGACCTGATGTGCTTACTGCAGCTGTTTATTGGGCAATCATAATTCTCATGTTATATGAGGTTGTTGCTATAAGAATTTACGGAGAGAAGGGTGCGGGATATTCTGCAGGGTCTCTTGCTATTTTCTTTGCCTTTTATTGTTCTTTTGTCCTTGCGGTGCAGAAGGCCGTATGGGTTATGGTTCGCGTAAGAGCAAGGAAATCCCAGTACAAAAACGCTGAGGAGAATATGAAGAAATCTATTAAGATATTCGCGTTTACAGGCGTTGTTGTCACGATTATCTTTACTCTTATCGGACTTTATTTTTCGGATCTTTTACTTGGTTCGGAGAAGGGAAGTTTCCAGTTCCTTATATCGACATTTTCTGTTCTGTTCCTGTGCATTCAGGGTGTTGTAAGAGGATATCTTCAGGGTGTCGGATATACTAAGCCCATCGTTATTTCAGATATTTTGATGGCATGCGCAGCGTTCCTTGTGGGAACTATTTTCTCGGCTGTTATGTTCAGATACGGACTTAAGGTTAACGCACTCATGCACATTGAGGACTTTAGTGCCGTATACGGTTCGACGGGAATGATGCTTGGTCTATTCGTTGCTTCGATAGTTGGTCTTGTACATACTTCCGTAAGCTTTTACGTAAGAAGAAATGAGCTTGAAGAGATAGGAAAAAGGAGCGCTCCGAGATATGTGGACAGCAAAAATGACGTAATGTCGGGACTTAGACCGATATTATTTATGTATGCTTCACCGGGACTTGCACTTTTGATCGATCAGATTTTCTATATGGTTCACCACAGAGCTGTCGGAAGTAAGGTAGATCCTATATATAACTACGGTATTTATGCGGGAAGAACAATTCCGCTTGTAATAACATTTTCACTTCTTTGCTGCCTTCCGTTCCTCATTGAGTGGAACAGGATAAGAGCAAGATTTGAGAGAGACGAGCCCGATAATGCGGGAGATAAGCTTTCAAGGCTGGTAAAGCATTTTATTGAACTTACTGTTCCAGTTACCCTTTTTGTATTTACTTTGGCTCCATCAATCGATACAGTCGTTTACTGGAAGGGAAATGATTTCAGTGTTGAACTTTTAAGAGTCGCATGCTTTTTGATAATACTTGTGCCTTTTGCGATATTCTTTTCATGGATTCTTTTCCATGCGGGCAAGTCGATACTTATTGTTGTGGGACTGGGAATAACATGGCTTGTTCATTTTGTGATGTTGTTCTTCTGTGGAACTCTTGGAAATATCGGATTGTACGGAGTTTTGATACCTGTGCTTGTATCATTCCTTGTGTATGACGTGCTTTCGCTTGCTATATTTAAAAAGATGCTCAAAGCAAGATATGATCTTGCCATTAATTTCGGAAGAACACTTGCGGCATCTGCTGTTGCCGGATTTGCTATCTTTTTGATCGATATGGCATTCAGTAAGAAAATAGGAGAAATACTTACGCTCATTATATGCGTGCCTGTTTTCTATTTTGCATATCTGGCAATCATGGTTATTATCGGAGGAATCGATACGAGAGAACTTAAAGGTATTCCTTTTGCAAAGCATCTTTCGGTTTTACCGGTACTTTTTAAAAATGATGAAGTATAAGAGGATTTGATTTGGGCAAAAAAGTTTATGTTGCGGGAGGTGGCGCGGCCGGCATGTGCGCGGCTGTGTATGCGGCAAGAAACGGCGCCGACGTAACTATAATTGAGAAAAATACCAGACTTGGAAAAAAACTTTCCGTTACGGGAAACGGCAGGTGCAATCTTACAAATCTCGACATGAAGCCTGAATATTACAATAAGGCCGCAGAGGGAAGGATGAAGACCTGGCTTTCGCTGTACGGCCCCGAGGAGACGATAAGATTTTTTAAGTCTATAGGAGTTATCGTAAAGAGTGAAGACGGATATATATATCCTGTTTCGGGACAGGCTTCTACGGTAGTGAGTGCTCTTGAAAATGAAATTAAGAGGCTCAAGGTGAAGGTTATCACGGAGAGTCAGGTTAAGGCTGTAAAAAGAGATGAAAACGATGGTTCTTCGTACCTTCTTATCACGAATAAAGACAAGTACAGAGCAGACAGTGTTATTCTTGCGCTTGGATCTCTTTCGGGAGCAAAGAGTACAATGTCTACGGGAGATGGATATTATATTTGCAAGCAGCTTGGAATGGGCTTTAAGGATACTTATCCCGCTCTTGTCGGATTTAAATGTGAAGCAGGCGATGTGATGCCGGATGCGGGAGTAAGAGCCGGGGCTAGGATTTCTTTTTTTCTTGGTGACGAACTCATAACATCCGAGAGCGGAGAATTGCAGATTTCTAAGGATGGAATCTCAGGAATTCCCGTTATGCAGGCAAGCAGAGAGGTGATAAAGTTTGTCACGGAGAAGAAGCCAATAGTTGCTTCTGCGGATTTTTTCCCTGATTATGATGATGCGGATTTTGAAACGCTTAAAAGTGATATGCTTAAGCTTCGTGATGACAGGACTCTTGAGGAGTTTTTGCTTGGATTTGCAAACAGCAATATAAATGATATGGTCCTTAAGAAGATGAAATTGTCGCCATCCATGCATATGAAGAATATTGCAGAGAGCATGGCATCATGTATACTTGATAGATACAGAGATATACGTTTTAATATAACTGACAGCTACGGATATTTGCAGTCGCAGGTTACTACGGGGGGGATGAGTCTTGGCGATATAGGCGATGATATGTCTGTTGCAGGTAACCCCGGAATATTCTGCGCCGGAGAACTTCTGGATGTAGACGGAAGATGCGGGGGATATAACCTTCAGTTTGCATGGACAAGCGGAAGTATTGCGGGAACAGCGGCTTCTTCCATGGCAGATTAGAATGACTAAAAACTGAAGTTATTATAGGAATTATATGATAAGAATTAATCAGATCAAACTTTTAAATGATGGTAAAAATGTACGTGAACACGATGAGCTTTGCGATGTCTTGAAGAAAAAGGCAGCAAAGCTTTTGCGTATAACGGAAAATGAGATATCTGAGTTTGTGATAATGCGGCATTCGATTGATGCGAGGAAGAAACCTCAGATTTATGATGTTTTCATGGTGGACCTTAGTTTGGCAAAGGCTAAGGATAAGAAAGCCGAGGAAAAGATTGTCTCTAAGACAAAAGACAAAGGAATCTCAGTTGTCTCACCTGTTTTGTATGATTTTATGGAAAAAGCAGGTGTCATTGGCGAACTTCCATCGGGTGCGACGGATAAAAGAATCGCAGTAATAGGTTCGGGACCTGCCGGACTTTTCTGTGCATATATGCTTGCGGAGGCCGGATTTAAGCCTGTAGTCTTTGAAAGAGGCGCTGATGTCGACAAGAGACAGGAAATTGTAGAAAAGTTCTGGGAGACAGGAGAGCTTGATACCCGCACCAATGTGCAATTCGGAGAAGGCGGAGCGGGAACTTTTTCTGACGGCAAGCTTAATACCATGGTAAAAGACAAGGACGGAAGAGGACGAAAAGCCCTTTCTTTGTTTACGACTTTCGGTGCGGATAGTAAGATAATGTATGATGCCAAGCCGCATATAGGAACCGATGTACTAAGAAATGTTGTCAAAAATATGAGACAGGAGATCATTTCTTTTGGCGGTGAATTTAGATTTGAGACGCAGGTGACGGATATTGTTACTGATGGAAGCGGAGCTTTAAAGGCCCTTGTTGCAGACGGAGAAGAAATTCCTTTTGATATGGCGGTACTTGCTATAGGGCACAGCGCGAGGGATACTTTTTCAATGCTTAAAGAAAGAGATGTATCTATGCAGAAGAAGCCGTTTGCGGTAGGATTCAGAGTTGAACATCCGCAGAAGCTCATAAATCTATCGCAGTACGGAATTGAGGATCCGAAATCTCTTCCTGTTTCTTCATATAAGCTTGTAATGAATACCAAAGAGGGGCGTGGCGTTTACTCTTTTTGCATGTGTCCCGGAGGTTTTGTTGTAAATGCTTCTTCCGAAGAAGGGAGACTTGCAGTTAACGGAATGAGTTACAGCAAGAGAGATTCCGAAAATGCCAATTCCGCGATCATAATAACCGTTGATCCCAAAGATTTTGGTTCTGAGGATGTACTTGCAGGCGTTGAGTTTCAGAGAAGGCTTGAAGAAAAGGCTTATAAACTTGGAAACGGCAAGATACCCGTTGAGTATTATGAAGATTTTAAAAATGCAGTTGATAAAGACGGTGCATTTAATTCGGATTCGAATTTGGATAAAGAAACTGTCAGGTTCAGGGATTCTTTTCACCCGAATACCAAAGGAGCATATTCTTTTACAAATGTTCATGAGATATTGCCGGATGACCTTAACAAGTCTTTTGTTGAAGGAATGGAAAAGTTCGGTACAATGATAAAAGGCTACAATTCGCCGGATGCACTTATAGCAGGTGTTGAGACGAGAACTTCGTCTCCAGTGAGGATAAATCGAACGGAAAACGGTGAATCCGAAAATGTTAAAGGACTTTTCCCATGTGGTGAAGGAGCCGGATACGCAGGTGGAATCATGTCTGCGGCAATGGATGGCATCAAAATTGCAGAATTAATTGTGAAAAATATAGTAGAAAGTTTTGACTAATTCAAATACAATGGAAGGTACCGATGGATAAAGATTTTATACGAAAAGATATCTTGCAAAAAAGAGACGACCTCAGTGTATATAAGATTGAGATAAAAAGTCGCGAGATATTTGAAGAGCTTATTACAAGGCCTGAGTATATCGAGGCTTCAAATGTTCTTATCTATGCTTCCGTTCGAAGCGAAGTTAAAACGGATGAGATCATACTTGATGCACTTGCGCTTGGTAAGAGAGTTTTTTGTCCAAAGGTTACCGATAAGAAAAATGGCATAATGAAGTTTGTCAGGATCTACGAACCCGAGAATCTTAAGGAGGGCTTTTATGGCCTTAGAGAACCTGAGATAACGGATGAGAGTGAGATATTCGATCCCGACTTATATGCGGATGAATCAAATGTTCGCCGGACAGATGGTGAGAACACCGGTAAGACGATAGTTATCGTTCCCGGAGTTGCTTTTGATGAGAAAGGCAACAGAATAGGTTACAAGGGTGGTTTCTATGACAGATTCCTTCCAAAAGTAAGCTATGCTGATACTGTGGCACTTTGCTACAAGATTCAGATTGTTGATGAGATAATACCAAGTGAATATGATATTCCGATAAAGAGTATCATTCACGAGAAATAAAGGAGCTGGAGAACATAGATGGAACTTATTGAGATTTGCAAAAAAGCGAAAAAGGTAAAATACGAGATTCAGTGTCTTACTTCCAAAGAGAAGAATGACGCTCTTATTGCTGTTGCCGATAAGCTTGTGGCTGAAGCTGACAGTATTATTGCGGCAAATGCAAAGGATTACGAGAGAGGCGTTTCAAACGGAATGCATAAAGGACTTCTGGACAGACTTCTTCTTGATAAAAAGAGAATTGAAGCAATGGCAGAGGGACTTAGGCAGGTTGCGGCTCTTCCCGATCCCATCGGAGAAGTTATTGAGACCTTCACAAGACCCAACGGACTTAATATCAAAAAAGTCAGAGTTCCGATGGGCGTTATAGGTATAATTTACGAGGCAAGACCTAATGTAACCGCAGATGCTTTTGCCCTTACTTTTAAAGCGGGCAATGCTGTTGTATTAAAAGGCGGAAGTGATGCAATAGACAGCAATATTCAGATTGCAAATGTTATGAGAGCTGCACTCGGGGAAAGCGGCATCAATCCCGATGCGATCCAGCTTATCGAAGATACGGACAGGGCTGTTACAACTAAGTTTATGCAGATGAATGATTACATTGACGTTCTTATTCCGAGAGGAAGTGCAAGACTTATTAATGCTGTTGTCGAGAATTCTACAATACCCGTTATCGAGACAGGAACGGGTAATTGTCACATATATGTTGATAAGGACGCCGATATTGACAAGGCAATCCCTATCATTATAAATGCCAAAACACAGAGAATCGGTGTATGCAATGCCGCAGAATCTCTGGTTGTCCACGAGGATATTAAGGACAGATTCCTTCCTCTTTTTGAGAAGGCTATGAATGAGCACAATGTTGAGATAAGAGGCGACGAAGAGAGCCGCAAGCTTATGACAAGTGCTGTTTCCGCAACGGAAGAGGATTTTGGAAAAGAGTTCCTTGATTATATTATTTCTGTAAAAACGGTTAAAAACGTCGATGAAGCTATCGAGCATATTAACAAGTACAATACAAGTCATTCTGACGCAATCATTACAGAGAATGAAGAGACTGCAAAAAGATTCCTTGACAGAGTCGACTCAGCTTGCGTATATGTAAATGCTTCAACAAGATTTACAGACGGATTTGAATTTGGTTTTGGAGCCGAAATTGGTATAAGCACACAGAAGCTTCATGCGCGAGGACCGATGGGGCTTAAAGAGCTTACATCATACAAGTATCAAATTACCGGAGAGGGGCAGATCAGATAATGAAAAAGAGAAGTGGCGATTCTGAATTGCTTGCGGCGAAACAACATGTGATCGATGTGGCTAAGGAGTTACACGCGAAAGGCTATTTACCCCGTACATGGGGAAATGTAAGTTGCAGGATCGATAAAGAAGTTTTTTTGATAACACCGAGTGGTATCAGATATGAGGATATGACACCTGATATGATATGTCTGGTCAATATGAAGAATCTGAGCTACAAGGGGGAATTCACTCCTTCTTATGAGAGAGGTGTTCATGCAGCTTGCTACAGAACAAGGAAAGATGTCGAATTTGTTGTTATCACACACCAGGTTTTTGCATCTTGCGCAGGTGTTCTGGGATTAAAGAGAATATATACTTATGTTGAGGATGAAGATGTTGTCATCCCCTGTATTCCTTACGGCTTTCCGGGAAGTACCAAACTTGCCGGCAATGTTGTTACGTCTCTTAAAAAGAACAGGGATTCAGATAGTTTTATTCTGTCCAACCACGGTGCATTGTTCGTTGGTGCAAACGCGGAAGATGTTATTGAGAATATTGAGAGAACAGAGGATGCCTGTGATAATTTCCTTATGGATGTCTGCAAGACCGATATGTATCATGGCGTAGAAGAGGGCTTTGGAAGTCATCTTGAAGGCGATGAGATCATTTATGATATCGAGGATACTCCGGAGAGAGTTAAGCACATTCACAGAGAAATCTATGACAGAAGACCTGATGTAAAATATATTGTTCATAATAAGTCCGATGCCGTTATGACTGTATCAAGGACTGCAACGCATCTAAGACCTCTTTTGTTTGACTTTGCGGAACTTGTCGGATACAGTGTTAAGATTCCGAGCAATGAGCATGGAAAAGACGGACACAGTTATCATAATATAAAGAAAAATTCTAACGCCGTATTTGCTTTAAATGACGGTGCTTATTGTATAGGTGAGACTTTGGAAGATGCGGTTGCAGCGTCAATTGTACTTGATAAGGGCTGCATTGCTTATCTTGCCGCGCTTCGTCACGGAGAAGGACATCCTATCTCTTATCTTGATTGCATCAAGATGAATAAGTATTATAAAAAGACTTATTCCAGAATTTCATCCGATTATCTTGAACAGGACGATGATGAGGATGATGAGCCTGTAGATGTAAAGAGAAGAAATATCAGAAACGATTCAAGGAAGGTTCTTAGAGAAGAAGCTGAGGAAGAACCCGGAAGAACTGCCGGAAAAGAAGTTAGGAAAGAAGCCAGAAAAGAAGTCCGTAAAGAAACAAGAAGAGAATATATTGAGGATGAGGATGAGGAAGATGAGATAGTAACAAGAAAATCTTCCGGAAGAAAATTTGTCGAGGAACCTCGCAAGAAATCCGTGAAAAGATATGAAGAAGAGTTTGATGACGATGATTTTGAGGATGATTTTGAAGACGATTTTCATGACGATTTTCACGATGATTTCGAGGATGATGATTATACGGATGCATTTGACGATGAGTTTGAAGATGCAGAAGAATATGAAGACGAATACGCAGATGATTACAAGGATGACTATGCGGATGACTTGAGAGAAGACTTCGAGGAAGAATTTATAGAAGAATTTGGAGAAGACTTCAGAAATTATTCAAGAAAGAAATCAAGCAAAAAGAATAATTTCAGAAGAAGATAGAGGTGAAGATGGTTAGAAAACCGAAAAGCATAAAAAAGGGTGACAGCATCGGTATTACGGCTCCTTCGTTTGGCGCAGCCATAGAGCCGTACAGTTTTCTGATTGATATAGCCGAGGATAAGATTAAAAGCAGAGGATATAATATTATCGAGGGCAAGACCGCGAGAATGGGTGACGGACTTGGGATAAGTACGGATCCGAAGGTTACCGCGGCAGAACTTACGGAGTTTTATAAAAGAGATGATATCGATGCGATCATTTCTGCCGGTGGCGGAGAGCTTATGGTCGAGACCATCGGTAATATTGATTTTGATGTCATAAAAAACTCTGAGCCCAAGTGGTTTGTAGGTTATTCGGACAATACAAGCTTTTTGCTCCCGCTTGTCACGATTGCAAATACCTGCGGAATATACGGCCCTTGTATATCAGGATATGCGAAGGAGTGGGAAGGGACCGAAAATGATGCATTTGCTCTTTTAGAGGGGACAAAAAGCGTTTTTTGCGGATACGAAAAGTTCGTTAAACCCAAAGAGGAGAAGGTAGAAGTAGATTATTCCAAGCCGTTTTTTTACAACTGTGATGCCAAAAAGATTCTTACAAATTTTGACTGCTCTTCAAAGAAAGCTGAGAAGACGACGGAAAGAATCGGTATGGAGGGCATTCTTCTCGGAGGTTGTATTGACGTTATGGCCAATATGATCGGAACAAGATTTGATAAAGTTGCGGATTTTGCAAGAAACTGCGATGAGGGAATCTTGTGGGTTATGGAGAATTGTGAGCTTAATCCGATGAGCTACAGAAGAGCAATCTGGAATATGAAAGAAGCCGGCTGGTTTGAAAATACAAAGGGCTTTATCATAGGAAGAGCGTTGGGCTGCTTTGAAGGCGACCTGATGGGAGTTAATAAATATAACGCTGTAACTGATCTTTTGCAAGAGTTTGGTGTTCCGATAATATTTGATGCAGATATAGGTCATATCGATCCGATGCTTCCGATAGTGATGGGAGCTAAGGCAAAAGTGTCTGCAGACAGTGATAATCTTGTGATTGAATATTTATAACGTTATAATATAAAAAAGAGAGACTTTTGAGAAAAGACTATGGAGGAAATGCTGATGTTTAAAATGAAAAAAAATATTGTTGTTGCGCTTGCTGCTTTTATGGCGGCAGGTTCGATCATGACTGTGGATGCACATGCAGAGAGTGATCTTCCCATGTACTTTGATTTTGGAGATACCGTTCTTAATGTTGAGGCCGGAAGCACACAGAAAATGCATATGAGAGCATATTATGATTACACTTATCATATGGGACCTCATACAAGTGCAGGTACTTATCTTGAGTGTTCATTTAAGAGCGGAACTCAGGATGTTATCTTCCACATCGGTGCTGATGAGCAGGCAGGTAACGTTCCTTTTTATTTCTATGTAGATGATGAGAAGGTTATGTCTGATGCTACATATGATGATGTTCAGGTAAGAGTAAAGAATAACGGTGGTGCGACTGCAGCACAGGCTGCCGCTCAGAATACAGCAGTAGCAGAGTCTGTACAGGCTCCTATTGCAAATAAGAAAACAGGAACAGTAAAGAAGACTGATAATATTGCAATGCTTTATAATGATAAAGATGTTGCAATGGCTTCTTTTTCACTTACAAACGGAAACGGACAGATGGCTACACTTGGTTTAAAGGGAGTTGTTGCCGGTGAAGGAGCAAACTATTTCGATGTAGCTTCAGCAACAGATTCTACACCTGTTATTTCCGAGTCAGACAAGGCTGTAATGACAGCAAACGGATTTGCCGGAGTTTGCGTAAACGGCAAATATAAAAATTGGTAATTTATAGGTTTTTCCTATAATACATAAGAGGTTATTATAAATTATTCAGGAGGCATGTTGTAAAATGGCTGGAAAAGATAAGTATGTGGCGTATGTATCTAGCTACACTTCCGGACTTGGTTCCAAATACGGAATCAAAATTTATGACGTTGATATGAAAAACGGAAGATTTACGGAGAAGCAGAAAGTTGAGATAACGAATTCATCTTATATAGGAATTTCGCACAATAAAAAGACTCTGTATTCTATTACTGATGCGGGAGTTGAGGCGTATCACATTCTGCCTGACGGAAGTCTTGAGTTTTTGAACGAGGCGTCTATCAATGGAATGCGCGGATGTTATCTTAATATGGATCAGAAGGATAATTATCTTTTGACAGCCGGTTATCACGACGGCAAGATTACGATACTTAGGCTCAATAAAGACGGAAGTATCGGCGAGATCACAGATGAGAGATATCACAAAGGTCTCGGTACCGCTGCCGGAAGAAACCATGTGCCTCATGTTCAGTGCATAAAGGTATCTAAGGACAACAAGTATCTTCTTGCTGCAGATCTCGGAATGGACAGAGTAAATGTGTATACTCTTGATATTGAGTCAGGCAAGATAAAAGAAGTAGATGTGATCCACTGCGATCAGGAGTCTTCTCCGAGACATATGCAGTTTTCTAAGGATGGAAGATTCCTCTATGTATGTCTTGAGCAGAAGTGTGGTATAGAAGTATATGAGTACTTGGAGAAGGACGGAAATCCTGAATTTAACAAGATTCAGACTTTGTCTAACTCAGACGAAGCAGATTCTATCGGCGTTGCAAGCAGTGCGCTTACATTCTCCGAGGATTATACATATCTTGTAAGTTCAACTGCGGGTGAGAACAATGTTATCATCTACAAGGTTGACAAGGAGACGGGGCTTCTGACAAAGAAGATTCAGCTTCCTATCGCGGGTGAGTATCCTAAGGATGCGGCATTGTTCCCTGATAACAAGCATCTTGTATCACTTAACCACGAATCCGACTCAATGACTTTCTTTAAAGTTGATCCCGAGGCCGGCACTCTGGTTATGAACGGACCCGAAATCCCCGTAAAACGGCCTAACTGTATTGTGTTCCATAAACTGGAAGGCTGATGGCGTAGTGGGGCTCACACAGATGGTTCTTAGCGAATGCTTGTGTACGGCTGCGCAGTGATTTTCATGATTTCAAAAACCTGTAAATGCTTCCTTTCACGTTGTTCAGAGAAGTCAGCATTTACAGGTTTTTTCAATCTTGAAAATCATCTTGCTCGTCCGAAAACTGCGCATTCGCTAAGAACCATCTGTGTGAGCAGGTACTTCTGCGATGAGGACTTTCGGTTTGTGGAATACTTATTGTTTATTGGCTACGCGGTTATTTTCGCATATTATAAGCCCTGTAGATGCTTCTTTTCTGATTGGCTTTCAGAGGAGGTGGCATTTACAGGGCTTTCTTATTTTTATTTTTTATAAAAATTGATTATGTTTGAGGCCTTGGAGGAGATGTTGGAGATCAGGAGGTCGAGGAGGGTGAAGGCGCACATGGCTTCGACTACTACGACGGCTCTGGGGACTACAACGGGGTCGTGACGGCCTTTTATGTTTATATTTATGTTTTCTCCGGATTTGTTTACGGTGGATTGGTCACGGGCGATGCTGGGAGTTGGTTTTACGTAGGCTCTCAGTATGATCTCGGATCCGTCGGACATTCCGCCGAGGATTCCGCCGGCATTGTTTGTTTTCTTGGATATTTCATTGTTTTCGATAATGAATTCGTCGTTGTTTTCTGAACCGTAGAGGCGGGCGGCTTTGGTTCCGCAGCCTATCTCGACGGCTTTAACGGCGCCGATGCTCATTACGGCTCTTGCAAGAAGGGCGTCGAGTTTGTCAAAGACGGGTTCGCCGATTCCGGCGGGAACGCCTTTGATCCTGCACTCGATAACTCCGCCTACAGAGTCCATGTTTTCGCGACATTTCATTATGAGGTCCATTGCTTTTTTATCGGCATCCGCGTCGGGCATTGAAGTGGGAGTTGTATAGATTGTTTCTCTGTTGAAATTGTTGTCGTTTATCTCGACTTCGCCGATTGAGCGGGTGTAGGCGAATACGTCGATGCCCATTTCGTTTAACAGTTTCTGGCAGAGTGCACCGGCTGCAACTCTTCCTATAGTTTCTCTTCCGGAAGAGCGTCCGCCGCCGCGGTAATCTCTGAAACCGTATTTTTCATCAAAGCAGTAGTCTGCGTGTCCGGGGCGGTAGTAGCTTGCAATCTCGCTGTAGTCGCCGGATCTTTGAGAAGTATTTTTTACCATCATGGAAATGGGGGTGCCGGTTGTCTTTCCCTCAAATATTCCCGAGAGTATGTGAACTTCATCGTCTTCTTTTCTGGATGTTGTTGCAGAGGAAGTTCCGGGCTTTCTTCTGTCCAGGAACTTCTGAATATCTTCCTTAGATAATTCCAGTCCTGCGGGGAAGCCGTCTACGACAACTCCGAGAGCTTCGCCGTGAGATTCGCCCCATGTTGATATTGTGATATTTTTTCCGAGTGTTGAACCTGACATAGGTATCCTTTCATGTTGTGAGATTTTATGAATATGCGTATATATCGGATTTTTGCGCATCAATTGGCGTAAAAAAGGTGAAATATACGTAAATATGTTATATAATGAAATGTGTATATCATATCATATTATATGCGGTATCAGATTACAAGCCAAGTATCCGAAATGAGAGGGGATTTCCGATATGAACGCTAGCAGCTTGCAGATGAAGCTTTCATATAAAAATAAAGTTTTTTCCAAGGCTCAGAAATTCAACAGAAAACATAAAGCTTTGGCTTTTCTTGGCATCGCTTATGCTTTTATGGCAATAACACTTTACGATATTCTTTTTTATTTTTACAGAAGTGGGAAAAGATATATCTGTCTGGCGTGTATATTGCTGTTTTTTGTTTTTAGCAGCAGTTTTTCATATCCTGCGATGTCATTGAATATCAGTTTTGCTTCAGATGTCAGTATTGACGGCTATTCATCCGGTACTGATGAAGCACTTTCGGGCGTGGAAGTTGCAGAGTCGGACGCTGAGCTTGCGGTTAGTCAGGATGTTGATTCTGAGCTTATCAAAGAGGCAATGGAGAGTGGCAATCCGGATGTTACCGAGGCTGATCATCTGGATCCCGATAAGCAGGTTTCTCTTTCGCAGATTCTTGAAGCAACTGACGGCGGCATTACGACAAACTGGACTGATGATAAAAGTAAGGTCGATCTGTCAGCTCTTGGTTTTTCTCATTTTGACAGCAGCGACTGGAAGATCATGCTTGTTAATAAGCAGCATCCGATACCGGAAGACTATGATTTTCCTCTCGGAACTATAAGCGGATCAATGAAATGTGATGAGAGGATAATAGCGCCGCTTCTTGAGATGATGAGAGCAGCCAATGACAGCGGAGTCAATCTTATCATCTGTTCTCCTTACAGAGACAGGAGCAGACAGACAATGCTTTTTAATAACAAGATAGACAGATATATGGACGGCGGAATGAATTATATGGATGCATATAATCTGGCATCACAGGCTGTAACTGTTCCCGGAGCATCCGAACATCAGGTGGGACTTGCGATTGATATTATTACAGACGGATATTCAAGTCTTGATGAGGGTTTTGGCAATACCGCCGCCGGAAAGTGGCTTGCGGACAACAGCTATAAATTTGGTTTTATCCTGAGATATCCTGCAGGAAAAGAGAATATTACAAGTATCGAATTCGAACCGTGGCATTTTAGATATGTAGGGGTTGACGCGGCGACTGTTATACATGAAAATGGTATCTGTCTGGAAGAATTCTGGAATACTTATGTAGATTAGAGGATATTTATGTACAAAGTAATAAATAAAGACGGAAACGCCAAGAGCGCTACTTTTTCTACCGTACACGGTGAGGTTCAGACTCCAGTATTTATGAATGTTGCTACGGTTGCAGCTATTAAAGGCGGCGTTTCCACAAGGGACCTTGAGGAAATAGATACTCAGGTTGTTCTTTCAAATACTTATCATTTGCACTTAAGACCGGGAGATGATCTGATTTACAGGATGGGCGGACTTAACAAATTTATGTCGTGCAATAAACCTATTCTTACAGATTCAGGCGGATTCCAGGTCTTTTCTCTTGCAAAGACGAGAAAGATAAAAGAGGAAGGCGTATATTTCCATTCTCATATTGACGGGCACAAGCTTTTCATGGGACCTGAGGAGAGTATGCGCATACAGTCTCATTTGGGATCGACTATCGCCATGGCATTTGACGAATGCCCGTCGGCAAAGGCTGAGCATGAATATGTTCAGATGTCGGTAGACAGGACGACAAGATGGCTTGAGCGATGCAAAAAAGAGATGGACAGGCTGAACGGCCTTCAGTACACGGTCAATCCGCATCAGATGCTTTTTGGAATCAATCAGGGAGCTATCTTCAATGATATCAGGATTGAGCATGCGAAGAGAATCAGGGAAATGAATCTCGACGGCTATGCGGTCGGAGGACTTGCCGTGGGAGAGAGCCACGAGGAGATGTATGATGTACTTGAGCACGTTGTGCCTTTCCTTCCGGAGGATAGGCCGACATATCTTATGGGAGTCGGAACACCGGCTAATATTCTTGAAGCGGTCGAGCGCGGAGTAGACTTTTTTGACTGCGTTTATCCCAGCAGAAACGGAAGACACGGACATCTCTATACAAAGAGAGGGCATATCAACATATTAAATGCAAGATATGAACTCGATGATACTCCTATTGAAGAGGGCTGCAATTGTCCCGCATGCCGAAGTTATTCCAAGGCGTATATAAGACATCTTCTGAAAGCCGGTGAGATGCTTGGAATGAGGCTTTGTGTTCTTCACAATTTGTACTTCTATAATAATCTGGTAAAAGAGATCAGAGAGGCTATCAGAAGCAATACGTTCCGGGAGTACAAAAAGAGAACGCTCGAGGGCATGATGGAGTTTGATTCGCCGAATGAAAATATGTCATATAACATTGCACGCAATTGGCGCAAAGGTTAAATTTGTAATGTGTTAGGGTGAATTTTGACTACTTGAATTTGCCGTTTCTTTCTAGTATTATTGTTTGGTATATAATAAAAACAAAAGTTTTGGAGGATATTATGTTATTATATTTTGCTGAAGCATCAACAGAAACAGTACCTGCAGGTGCCGGATTTGGTGTAACAATGCTTTTATATGCCGGAATTATGGTTGTTTTCTGGTTCCTTCTTATTCGTCCCAACAGAAAAGAGCAGAAACAGAAAGCTCAGATTATGGCTTCTTTGGCTGTAGGTGATAGTGTCAGAACTACCGGTGGTTTCATCGGAACTGTTATTGATATCAATGATGATATGGTAATTGTAGAGTTCGGTAACAATAAGAATTGCCGTATTCCCATGATCAAGGATGCAATTGTTGAAGTTGAGAAGCCTGAGGATGCAATCGCTTCTTCAAGCGATAGCACCAAGGATTCAAAGAATTCAAAGAAAAAGTAATTAAGATTTTGATTCTGTTAAGCCTGATTGGTGCTCCCAATCGGGCTTTGTTGTATCATTAATTCTATTTACCGGTACAAAAGCAGATGATATATAAAATAAACAGAAAAGAGAGATAGACTATGAAGCTTAATATTACTTGCATTCCGGGAGACGGAATAGGACCAGAGATTGTTACTGAAGCTAAGAAAGTACTTGATAAGGTTGCTTCGGAATTCGGACATTCCATTGAATATAAGGATATTCTGATGGGTGGTTGTTCAATCGATGTTCACGGTGTTCCTCTTACAGACGAGGCGATTGCCGATGCAAAGGCTGCCGATGCTGTTCTTATGGGATCAATAGGCGGAAACACATCAACATCACCCTGGTATAAACTTGAGCCTTCACTCAGACCTGAAGCCGGTCTTTTGAAGCTTAGAAAGGCACTTAATCTTTTTGCGAATTTAAGACCTGCATATCTGTATCCTCAGCTCAAGGATGCTTGTCCTTTAAAAGAGGCTGTTGCTGATAAAGGTTTTGATATGCTTATCATGAGAGAACTTACAGGCGGTCTTTACTTTGGTGACAGATGGACTAAGGAAGAAGACGGCGAGCAGGTTGCCACAGATACTCTTGTTTACAAAGAGAGTGAGATCAGAAGAATTGCAATCCGTGCTTTTGATGTTGCAAGAAAGCGCAGAAAGAGCGTTATCAGCGTAGATAAGGCTAACGTTCTTGATTCTTCAAGACTTTGGAGAAAAGTTGTAGAGGAAGTTAAGAAGGATTATCCCGATGTAACACTTGAGCATATGCTTGTAGATAACTGTGCTATGCAGCTTGTAAAAGAGCCTACACAGTTTGATGTTGTTCTTACAGAGAATATGTTCGGTGATATTCTTTCCGATGAAGCAAGTATGATCACAGGATCTATCGGAATGCTTCCGAGTGCTTCATTAAATGATACAAGTTTCGGTCTTTACGAGCCAAGTCACGGAAGTGCTCCCGACATCGCCGGCAAAGATATTGCAAATCCCATTGCTACAGTTCTTTCTGCTGCAATGATGCTCAGATATTCATTTAATCTTGATAAAGAAGCTGATGCTATAGAGAATGCTGTTCGCAAGGTTTTGGAAGACGGTTACAGAACAACGGATCTTTTGCCTAAGGGCCGGGAAGATAACTTTACACTTGTAGGTTGTCGCAAGATGGGAGACTTATTGGTTGAACGGATCAGCAATAGCTAAAACAGAAAAGAAAATAAATGAACTTCTTCCACACAGTCCGGAGGGAATGGCAGTCACTCTTTTTGTCATTGCGATGGCTGCATATTATCTGTGGAGAATGTTTGCGATAACGCCCAGCTATGACGAGCTGTATACCTATTACAATTTTATCAGCAGAGGGCCGTTGTATTCAGCGATTCATTGGCCGCTTGCCAATAACCATGTCGGGTATTCGGTTCTGTCTGCAGTGCTTGATCTTTTTGGCAATTCTTATATAGGGCTCAGAGGCGTATCATATATTGCTGCTATAACGAATCTTATCCTGGTTTACAGGATCTGCAGGAAGTATTATTCGCATGCGATTCCTTTCGGGGCGGTCGTATTATATGCTTCAATGCAGATCGTGAATGATTACAGTGTTCAGGGAAGAGGTTATACGCTTGCTACGACTTGTTTTCTGGCGGCAATATATTTTGTTGGACATATCTGCAGACTTGGTGAAGATAAGCAGACATATTATTATTTGTTTGGATTAACACTGGTTTTGGGAATCTATATTGTTCCGAGCAGTATATATTGGGTAGTTCCTGTATGGGCTTCCGGTGCGATCTTTCTTTTTATCAATGCACTTCGAAGCAGGGATATATACAGTACTTTCTCTGAGAATATTTATTATGGGAAACTTAAAAAGCTCATGATCACGGCAGCATATTCACTTATAGTTGATGTGTTGTTGTATTTGATAATCTGGCTTGCGGTTGGAGCTAATCTTCTTGTTAAATCAGAGTACTCGGATTTTTTTGAATATTCTCATTTTGGTGTTATTATGAGAGCACCGTTTAGATGTGTATGGACAGGAATAGAGTATATGTTTTCACATGCATATATTCAGACGCTTCCTGCAGGGGTGTTCGGCAAAAGAGTTTGGTCATGGTTTATGAGCCTCTTAAATTCTTTTGTACCAAAGTTTAGTCTGCTGACATTGGTAATCCTGATCGCGAGCCTGGGATGCCTTATTTATGAATGCTTTAAGCATTTCGAGTACAGCAGGACGGTAATAAGTCTGGTTGTTATTGTCAACCTGATGTTTTTGGGAATTGCACTTTTTATACTTCGTACACTTCCATACCTCAGAGTTTTCGGTTATATTGCATTTGTTATAGTCCTTTGTGTCTGTACGGCGCTTGAGAGACTTATCAATTTGGGCATAAGATTGTATAATCGTAGAAAACTGCTTGCCAGAGGAGATGAAGCCGTTGAGTCTCATGAAGAGATAGAAACGGTGGAAAAAGGTGACAAATGGTACTCGGGCATAGGAATATATGTGCCTGTTATCGCTATAATGATCTTATTTGTTTTCAGGTTTTTTGACCCGGTATTTAGTTGTCAGATGGCTGAAAGAGAGAATAATGTATTTAATACGCTTTATGCTGCTGAAGTTGCGAAGCGGCAAAGCATTGCGGTAATTGATTGCGATCAGCAGTATCTTCTTAAGTTTGGCTGGGATATAGACTGCGACAAGACGAATATAAGAGGCGCGGACTGTGTTCTGCTCGACAAGAATATGTTTACACCCAAGTATACGGGAGAAGATTTTTGGAAATTTTATCAGACTTATGAAACAATTGATTGGGACTATCTGTCTACAATGACTGTAATTTATGAGAATGACAATTTTATTTTATATATTAAGTAAAAGGAGAAACGAATATGGCTATGAACAGTGACAGAGTTATGGAGGGTATTCAACAGGCACCTCACAGAAGTTTGTTTAATGCTCTTGGATTTACCGAAGAAGAGAGAAGGAAACCACTTATCGGAATCGTGAGCTCATATAATGAGATCGTTCCCGGACATATGAACCTTGATAAGATTACGGAAGCTGTTAAGCTTGCGGTTGCGGAAGCCGGCGGAATGCCGGTTGTTGTTCCTGCAATTGCAGTATGCGACGGTATTGCAATGGGACATATCGGAATGAAGTATTCTCTTGTTACAAGAGATCTTATCGCAGACAGCACGGAGTGTCTTGCAAAGGCACATGCTTTTGACGGAATGGTCTGCATTCCCAACTGTGACAAGAACGTTCCGGGTCTTCTTATGGCTGCTGCAAGGGTCAATATCCCTACAGTTTTCGTATCAGGCGGCCCTATGATGGCAGGAAGAGTTGATGGACATAAGACTTCACTTTCTTCAATGTTTGAGGCTGTTGGAAGTGTATCTGCCGGAAAGATGACAAACGAGAAGCTCTGCGAGTACGAGGAGAAGGCTTGTCCTACCTGCGGTTCATGTTCAGGTATGTATACAGCCAACTCAATGAACTGTCTTACAGAGGCAATCGGAATGGGCCTTCCCGGAAACGGAACCATCCCCGCCGTATATTCTGCACGTATCAGACTTGCAAAGCATGCAGGTTATGCCGTAATGAATCTTATAGAGAAGAATATAAGACCCAGAGATATCATGACAAAAGAAGCATTCATGAATGCTATGGCCATGGATATGGCTCTCGGATGTTCTACAAATACAATGCTTCATCTTCCTGCGATTGCACATGAGGCAGGCGTTGAGCTTGATATGGAAATTGCAAATGAAGTATCCGGAAGAACACCGAATCTTTGCCATCTTGCTCCCGCAGGTCCCACATATATGGAAGACCTCAACGAAGCAGGCGGTGTACTTGCCGTTATGTCTGAGCTTGTAAAGAAGAATCTTATTAATACAGATCTTATCACCGCTACAGGAAAGACTATCAAGGAGAATCTTGAGGGTGTAAGAAATCTTAATCCTGAAGTTATCAGACCTATCGAAGATCCTTATATGCAGTCAGGCGGTATTGCCGTACTTAAAGGTAACATTGCTCCCGATACAGGTATTGTAAAGAAGTCTGCGGTTGTTCCCGAGATGATGGTTCACGAAGGACCTGCTCGTGTATTTGACTGCGAGGAGGATGCTATCGAGGCTATCCTTACAGGTAAGATTGTTGCCGGAGACGTAGTAGTTATCAGATATGAAGGACCTAAGGGCGGTCCCGGAATGAGAGAGATGCTCAATCCTACTTCTGCTATCGCAGGAAGAGGACTTGGCTCATCTGTTGCACTTATCACAGACGGAAGATTCTCCGGAGCAAGCAGAGGTGCTTCAATCGGACATGTTTCTCCTGAAGCTGCTGTCGGAGGGCCTATTGCACTTATTGAAGAGGGCGATATCATCAGTATTGATATTCCAAATAACTCACTCAATGTTAAGGTTTCTGACGAAGAGCTTGCAAAGAGAAAAGAGAAATGGCAGCCCAGAGAACCCAAGGTTACAACAGGTTATCTTGCAAGATACAGAGAGCTTGTTACAAGCGGAAACAGAGGAGCAATCCTTGAGATTCCCGGTACTTCTAAATAATTGACAGATAGGATGGTATATATAAAATGCAGTTAAATGGTTCACAGATTGTTTTGGAGTGTCTCAAAGAGCAGGGAGTTGATACCATATTCGGTTATCCCGGCGGAAGTATTCTTAATATCTATGATGAACTTTACAAACAGAGTGATGACTTCTTGCATATAAGAACATCCCATGAACAGGGAGCGGCGCACGCAGCCGACGGATATGCAAGATCAACCGGCAAAGTCGGAGTGTGCTTTGCTACAAGCGGACCCGGAGCAACTAATCTTGTAACGGGTATTGCTACGGCATACATGGATTCGGTTCCGATGGTAGCTATCACATGTAATGTAAATCTTCCTCTTTTGGGAAAAGATACTTTCCAGGAGGCTGATATAGCCGGTATCACAATGCCGATCACAAAGCACGGGTTTATTGTAAAAGATATAAAAGAACTTGCGGATACTTTGAGAAAAGCATTTAAGATTGCAAGCACAGGTCGTCCGGGACCGGTAATTGTCGATATTACAAAGGATGTTACTGCAAAAAGTTGCGAATTTAAGCCTTTGAAAAATGGTAAAGAAAAGCCGGAAAACAAGACGTACACTGAAGAAAATATAAATGCTGCGGTAAAAATGATCAAAGCATCAAAGCGACCTTTCATATATGTAGGAGGAGGTGCAATAATTTCGGGTGCATCTGACGAAATTATAGCATTTGCTGAGATACTTGACAGTCCTGTTTGTGATACACTAATGGGTAAAGGAGCTTTTGATGGAACGCACCCTCTGTACACCGGCATGATCGGTATGCATGGTACGAAAGCTTCTAATTTTGGCGTAAGCGAGTGTGATCTTCTTGTCACATTAGGTGCGAGATTCTCTGACAGAGTTACGGGTAATACCAAGACATTTGCTTCAAAAGCAAAGATTCTGCAGATAGATATCGATCCTGCTGAGATCAACAAGAATATCAGAACGAGCTATTCCATTGTCGGAGATCTGAAAGAGGTTCTTGGTAAGATAAATGAGAAACTCGAGAAAATGGATCATTCCGAGTGGAAAGAGAAAATTGAAGGGTACAAAGGAAAATATCCTTTGAGCTATGAGACGGATAAGCTTACTTGTCCGTACATAATTGAGGAACTGTATAAACTTACCGAGGGCGATGCCATTATCTCGACTGATGTGGGACAGCACCAGATGTGGACAGCCCAGTATTATAAGTTCAGAAAACCCAGAACATTCCTTACATCCGGAGGACTTGGAACTATGGGCTACGGACTTGGCGCTTGTATAGGTGCTAAGGTTGGTAATCCCGATAAAGTCTGCGTTAATATAACGGGAGACGGATGCTTTAGAATGAACATGCAGGAGCTGGCAACGGCTTCGGGATATGGACTTCCTATTGTTGAGATTATCATAAACAATAGGGTTTTGGGGATGGTAAGACAGTGGCAGACGCTTTTCTATGAAAAGCATTATTCTCAGACAGTATTTGAGGATAAAGTTGATTATTGCATGGTAGCAAAGGGGCTAGGTTGTGAAGCTATCAGAATAACCAAAAAGGAGGAAGTAGAGCCTGCGCTCAAGAAAGCATTAAGCTCAAAGGTTCCGGTTGTCATTGATTGTGTTATAGAAGAAGATGATAAGGTATTTCCGATGGTACCTGCCGGAGCTTCAATAAGTGAAGCATTCGACGCAAGTGATCTTGCGAAATAAGAACTAAAATGTTTTGGGGAAAGAGAGTTAATGAATGCTAGGACAAAATTAATCGGGCGCATTGTGCTCCTGGTTATGGGTGCTATGGGGGTACTCTATTTGATCATCGGGTACTTCTTTAGCGAAGGTTTTTCTTGCCGTACAAAGATAAACGGGGTTAAATGTACGGGAAAAAGCGTAGCGGAGGTTAATGCCGAACTATGCAAACAGATTGATTATCAAGGAATAAGTGTCAAGGATCTGAATGGGGCCGATCTGTTTATCAATGTTGAGGAACTTGGATTAAAATTTGATTATACAGATGCACTTAAAGAATTTATAAACAATCAGGATGCATTATCTTGGGGAAAATATGCATTTAAAGGACAAGCAGGTACTGTTGAACCTGTTATAACTTACGATAAGGATAAGCTTGATCAAAAGATAGCTGAATGGGATATATTTGTTCCCGATGACAGTCAGGATGTCTCCATAGCTAAGACCGAGGAAGGCTATTCACTGCAGAATACAATGCTCAGCACGCCTATAAAGGACAATATCGTTCAGGCTGTAGGAGAGGCTGCTGTGAAGATGGAAGGTGAGATCGATCTTTCTGCTGAACAATATGCAGATTGCTATGAGCCGGTTACGTTTACTGAAGAACAACAAGAGATTGTTGATTTTTGCAACAAGCTCCAGAATATATACAATTGCGGTCTTACTTATAAGTTTGGAAGTAAGACAATTCCTCTGAAGGGAGAAGTTGCTGACAGTTTCATTCTGACCTACGATCAGATTTCGGGAGACCATTTTGATTATGAAAATCCGGGTAACGGACATTATATTGCCGGCAGTTCAGAGATAAGTAATATGGATGAGGTTCGAAATATTGAGGGCTTTGCCGCTTCTCCAAGCGGTGATCCGCTTATTTCCGAAGCCAGACTTTACGATTTCTTTTACCAGATGGCAAAAGATACGGATACTGCAGATCTCGTTAAGAGATATCAAAACGGCGAAGATGTCGAGATAATGATCAGAAAAGATCGTACGGGAATTACCAAGATATTCGATCACAATGAAGCGTATAAAGCCTTAAAAGCTTCATTTATGGATGGAACGTTTGTGCAGGAAGAAGAGAGGAATCTTACAGATCCCAAAAAGGTAGATTTCTTTAATGCCAAGAACGAACTTAAGGGAACATATATAGAACTTGATATATCAAATCAGCATTTGTATTATTATGTGAATGGAAAAGTCAGCATAGATACTGCAATCGTTTCCGGAACTATGGTCGGCGGACACGGAACACCGGCAGGTCTTTTCCACGTTTATGATAAACAGAGAGATAAGGTTTTAGTAGGTGAAGATTATGAGTGTCCGGTAGAATACTGGATGCGACTGACCGATACCGGTGTTGGTATTCATGACGCCTGGTGGCAGGAAAGCTTTGGCGGTGAAACATATCGCGATGCGGGATCTCACGGATGTATAAATTGTCCACCCGATATCGCAAGACAGCTTTATGAAGCTGTTAAAGAGAAGACACCTGTAGTTGTTTACTACAGAAAGAATGTGTCGATTACACCCGATCCTGTACCGCAACCTGAGCCGGAGCCTACATTTGATCCGTTTTCATATTGGTATTCATATTAAGGATCTATGTAATATATGTAAAATCTTATGTCGGAGAAACTTTTGATAAAAGCGAATACTGTAGGAGTAAAAAGTTTTTTGGGGTAAAGCCATAGGAGAATAGATGAAAGTTAGAACTAAACTAATAGGACGCATAGTGCTCCTGGCTTTTTCAGCATTGATAATGCTGTATTTGATCATTGGATATTACTACAGCAAAGGCTTCCCATGCTGTACCTGGGTTAACGGTGTATATTGCACGGGTAAGAGTGTGGCTACGGTTAACTCCGAACTTTGTAAAAAGTTTAAATATGACGGAATAGAGATTAAAGACGCAACAGGCGCAACCCTTTTTATCAGCGCCGAAGATATTGATTTTGAGGTGGATTATACCGACGCACTAAATGAATTTATTTCCAGTCAGAATGCCTTGTCTTGGGGAATATATATCTTCAAAGGACTTACGGGATCCGTTGAGCCTGTTTTTAGTTCTGACAAGGAAAAACTTGCAAGTAAACTTTCTGATTGGGAAATATTTGTTCCAAAAGAAAATTTGGAAGTTGCAATCTTAAAGACGGATAAAGGTTATGAACTTAAGAATGATCTTATATCCGTTCCGAATCAGGAGAAGATCCTGGAAGCAGTTAGTCATGCGACACTTAACGCTGCTGAAGAGATCGATCTTTCATCCGAGGATTTTAAAGATTGCTATGAGGCGGTTACGCCTACTCCCGAGCAGCAGGAGATCATCGATCTTTATGCAAAGATCCAGCCTGTTATTAACTGTGGGATAACTTACGAGCTCGGAACAAGGAAGATCGCTCTTAAAGATGGAACGGGAACGAGTTTTCTGCTTACTTATGAAGAGTTCAGATCTTCTTCAGATGAAGAGTACGATTATGATAATCCCGGAAAAGGACGTTATTTAGCCGGTGTTTCGGAAGTGAATATTTCAACCGGTGCGGTGCGTAACCTTGAAGGATTTGTTGTTACTCAGAACGGTGATCCGCTTATTTCCGAATCGAGGATGTATGATTTCTTTTATAAGCTGGCTAAGGACAGTGATACGGCAACAGCACTCGAGAGATACAAAAACGGTGAAGATGTCGAGATACTTGTTTCTAAGTCACGTACGGGAAATCCGAGAATTTTCGATTATACCAATGAATATGAGCACCTAAAGAAAGTATTTTCTTCGGGGTCCGATAAGGTAACGGAAGAAGTGAGACAGCTTTCCGATCCCGATAAGGTTGATTGCTTTAATGCCAAAAATGATCTTGGCGGAACATATGTTGAGGTTGATATATCCAGACAGCATCTGTACTACTATACTAACGGTGAGATTGCCATGGAGACCGATATAGTTACCGGTGATATGCATAAAGGCCACGGCACGCCGAGTGGATTCTTCCATATTTATGACAAGCAAAAAGAAAAGATCCTCCACGGTGATGACTATGATACGCTTGTACATTTTTGGATGCGTCTTAACAACAACGGTATAGGTATTCATGATGCTTACTGGAAACATGAATTCGGAGGCGATATTTATATGTATAACGGATCGCACGGATGTGTGAACTGTCCTCCGGATATTGCTGAATGGCTATGGAATAATGTCAAAAGTAAGACACCTGTAATTGTTTATTACAGATAATCGGTAAGTAATTAAGGATAAAATAAAGAGTATCGCATTGAATGAGATATTTTCATGTGCGATGCTCTTTTTTATTGCCTGTTTGAAGGTGAAAATCTACGGATAGGCTCCTTTTATTTTGTTTGTATGATTATACCTTTATGTGATAATATATTAAAGATATGTTTACAATATTAACTAAATCACACAGTAAAGGATTATGATAATGGCAAATAAAGATGTATATATGGATACGCGTGTATTCACTGATATTGTCAATAGAATTGGAGTGGCATCATCTAAGTGTGTTCTATCTACCGATCCGCTTAGTAAGACTGATGCTTTTGAAAAAATGCGCGTCGGTAAAGAGATGAATGAAATTCTTAAACTTTACTATAAGTCCACTGAAGTATATAGAAATGAAACGTCCGATTCATTACCTAGAGCACTTCTTAAGGTTCGCGATAGCATGATTGAACAGGATAGAATACTCAGTGAAGGGCTCACTGTAGAGAAAAATCGGAGGTAAAAATGGGACTTCATTCAAGAATAGAAAAAAAGAAAGCGGAAAAAAGAGGATACGAACGAGATCTTTCGTACTGCCAAGAAGTTTATGAATATTTGAGTAGGCAGCTTAGTGATCTGAGGGATGAAATTTATAACCCTGATAAAACGTATGATATGACAGTTTCCAGCGAATGGCTTGGTAAACTTGAACGGGATTCAGATGATCATAGAAACATGAACTGTTCAAATATAGCAGACAAAATGGGTGAGATATCTACGTTTTTATCAAATCTTGACCGGACAATGGATAAGCTTCAAGAGCTTATAAGAGAATGTGAAGCGGAAATAGACGCACTTGAAGCGGAGCTTAGAGCAAGGGAAAGTAGCATTGAAACTAAAATTTGAGGTGTAACTAGATGGGGAAAAGTTGGGATACTAAGAAAGTAAATGATTTTATTGAATATTTGGAGCATGCCGCATACAATTATATGGATTGCTTAGGCGATGTACATCAATGTTATGAAGATTATATAAACAATGAAACGTTTGTAGGACAGGCTGCCGATAGTACTAAAACCTTCATTGCATTAAAGCAGAAGAAATTTAATCAACAGCAGTATTATCTTTCAAAGGAAATGGTCAAAAGATACAATGATCTTGACGAGACATTCAAAGCTATAGTAGATCCTGCTGCAGATGCAAAAATAAACACTGATGTTGTCAGTAAAGTTAAAACACATTTTATGAATCAGTATGATTATCTTGAACGTATAGGATGTGGAGTTCAACAAAAGACAATAGAAGCTGTTGATAGGTTGGGCAGGTACGGTTGTGGCTTGGAAGAAATCAATTTCAAGAATACAATAATGCAATATTATGATCATTGCGGAACCGGTGGCTTTCTCGATAATTGTATTAAAAAAGTGGAAGAATTTGATGATACGGCAAGTACTAGGGTATTTAATTCCGGTATTAAGAATGCCATCCAAGAGCATATAGAAGAAGTGACTGATACTTCCGCAGGACTTGATATGATACATACTCAGGCTGTTGACATTAACAAACAGACACTGAGTCTAATTTCTTTAAGTGCAGGGGATATTTTTAAAAAAGTTGATACTATAGATAGAACAAAGACACAAAAAATTACTTTTAAAAGTAAACTTGGAAACTTTGATGTTACGTATTATCCGGCTGACATAAAAGATTTTTTTGAAGAGTATAATATTAACGTAAATAAGTTGGAAACGAATGATGGATTTTTTATGTATGATAAATCCTTAGCTGAGATATTAGAAGAAGCAGGTGTTGATCCAAATAGAATGGACTATAAAGATTATGATGATTGGTATATTTCAGGTATTGTTACACCGGATGGTAGAACAGTATATTCAATGGTTAAAGTTAGAGAACCTATGGATAGCAAAGGTAGGTGGGGAACTGCTGTAGTATTTAATTCAATGAGTGTTGATTCAATAGAAGAAATTATAGCTCATTCGGTAAATGGAGAAGAAATAGACGATACTACAATAGAAAATGCGAGAGGTCAGATGACTAAAATATCTGGAGCCGCAGCTTACCCAGATGATTATGATAAAGATTTACTAAAATATTTTAGAAATACGAATAGTGAGGCCAGCTATCTTATAGCAGACTTTACTGTTGATAAAGTTGTTCACAATGAAGCTTTTAAAGATGGCGTTTATGAATTACCGTATAAATATGAAGATTTTGATACTTATGCCGGGCAAGCCGCATTAGATCGTTTGGAGGAAGCCGGAATATATAATAAGGAGAAAAATACAATAATAATTAAAAATCCTGACAGTTTAAGTCCAGATGAAAAAAATGCAATACTATTAATTACTACCGGAGACCAAGATGTATATGCATATGCCGCTGAAAATGAATTTCATGCGGATAATTATGGTATTCCTTTTTTAAAAGAAAATGCAATAAGCTCAGGTGCCGGGGTTGGAGAGGGTAAGGAAAATGATGGCGGTGATTGGTATGAAAAAATGTTTAAACCAAGTAATAGTAACTGGTACAAAAAACAATATGAGGCACATGGAGATCATTGATTATGAAAATATTGAAAACTACAGCAGTAAGTTTTTTGTTGAGTATGGTAAGTTATATTGTTGCTACAATTATATATGAGTTATTCGCAGATATATATATAATTCATCCTATAATATGCGTCATAAGCTACTTTATATTACGTTATTTTATAAAAGCAGAAGATTTTTTTTATAATTTGATATGTATAGTTGAAATTTTTGCATTAGATATTTTATTGCTTATTATACCCAAGATAATAGTTAATGATGGTACTGCGCTGTTTTTTGCTGGTTTATATATAATATATATTAAATATGTCCATATTATGTTTGCCGTAATAGTAGTTATTAACATAATATGGGCTAAGAGAAAAGTCATCAAAGAACACATATTCTCATTTTTTAGTAATACTGTTTAACTTATCAAAGTATGAAGCACATGGAAATCATTGATTATGAAACTATTGAAAAATGTTGCGGTAAGTATTTTTATAAGTACAATAAGCTTGATTGTTGCAACTTATTTAGAAGTCTTTTTTATAGCACACTGTGATAAAATCGAAATATTTGAGGCATATGGACATTGTATTATTTATCCTATAATACTATTTATGAGTTATTTAATATTACGACGTTTCATAAAAGCAGATGAGTTTTTAAATAATTTTATATGTATAATTGAAATTAATATATTTGATTATTTAATGCAATATTTTTGGTGCCTGTTTTTGTCTAAGGGCATGTTAAAAACAATGTTTGTAGTATATTTATTTTATGTCCTAATTTCTCATATTATATTATCTGTAATAATAGTTATTAACATAATATGGGTGAAGAGAAAAGCCATCAAAGAACGTATTTTTTCTTTTAAATAATCAAAGGCTCTGCAGAAATGCAGGGTCTTTTTCTTTCTCAGCAAAAACGCAGATGTGTGAACTGTCCCCCGGATGTTGCTGAATGGCTATGGAATAATGTCAAAAGTAAGGCACCTGTAATAGTTTATTGCAGATAATCGGTAAGTAATTAAGGATAAAACAAAGAGTATCGCATTGAATGAGATATTTTCATGTGCGATGCTCTTTTTTATTGCCTGTTTGTAAGTGATAATCTATCATTCATATGTTGGGAATTTTTAGGGGAAATTCTCAGGAAATATTTATGTTTTAGGAGTTTTTTTAATGAAAAAGATTACGTTAGGACTGGTTGTTGGTGTATTCATTGGTACAATGCTGATGTTTACGGGTTGTGGTGCGGAGAAGATTGACCTGAATGAGTTTGTTACTGTAGAAACTCAGGGTTATGACGGATACGGCACGGGAAAAGCTGAATTTGATTCCGGAAAATTAGAAGAAGCTTTAATGGCAAACGGAGTAGATGTGTCCGGAACTTTGAATGTTATTATGGCTGTCAGTGGAGCTGCTGATAAGCTTGATAAGTTATCTAACGGCGATGAAATTGAGTACAAGTGGAATATTGACAAAACTGCAGTAAAGACATTTAAGAAGAAATATAAGATTTTGCTTTGCTATAAAGATTTTTCAACAAAGGTAGAAGGACTAAAAGATCCTGCGGAGTTTAATCTTGGAGATTATCTCGATATCTCTGTGAATGGTGTTGCTCCGAAAGGAAGTTTATATGTTAAGACTTCTTTGAACGGATTTATTGTTGAAGCGGACAAAAAGGATGGTTTAAGCAATGGTGATGAGGTAACTATTACTGTTAAGCCGCAGATGCTTGATGCAAACGTAGAAGAGTTATGCGCACAAAATCAGATTCCTGTTTTTGACGGTACATATAAATATACTGTTGAAGGATTACACAATTATGTTACATCTGTAAGTGAGATTCCTTCGGACGTTTTCGAGATTATGAAAAAGAAGAGCGAAGAAGCATTGGAAGAAGCAAAAGAGGATGGCTGCGGTCAATGCGATGGATTGTTTGGCAATGTATACAGGCATAGAAATTACGATTCATATAAACTTGTTTCGGTCGGAATATCTGATGCAGCCGGTGACGGACTTTATGATCTTAATTCAGTGATCATGGTTTATGAACTTAGTTTCAGTGTTCATGGTGATGTTAAGACATATGCATATACTGAATTCAAAGGTGTAGTGGATTCAAATGAAGGGCTCAGTGAGGATGATTTCAAAACATATCTTGATACATTTAGAACTTGTGAGATCAATGAAAAGTCATATGTGGGACTTCCCAGTATTGAAGAGATAAACGAGCACAATAAAAAAACTTCTATGGGAAATGCAATTCCTGATTATAGATTTGAAGATATACAGTGATTTTTGTATTGAAGTTAGATTTTGAGATGGAGCTTATCTTCGGATAGGCTCCTTGTATTTATGTGGCCTTTATATGCCATTGCTATCGGATATACTATCAATACATTGGATTTTCAAATATTTAAGAGAGAAAAACAAAGATTTTAATATAATTTTTTTCAAAATAATTTAAAAAATCCAAGATTTTTTGAGATTTTTTTGCTGGGTGAAAATGTAAATACAAATCACAATTATCGGAATATCTAACCTAAAATGCGATAGTGGTGCATCTTTTGAGAATAAACGAGTATAAAAACACATTTTTGAAAATGTCTCAAAAAAATAAAATAACAAGCATTATGGAATAACGTTATTGACATTTTTTGTATTGGGTATACAATGAAATTTAGTGTAGTAAACTATTAAAATGTTTTAATGTCTATAGGAGGACAAAAGAAATGTCTAGAGTTTATAATTTTTCTGCCGGCCCGGCAGTGCTTCCGGAAGAAGTACTTAAGAAAGCAGCTGAAGAGATGCTTGATTACCACGGATGTGGAATGTCTATCAATGAGATGAGCCACAGATCAAAAACTTTCGATGAAGTTATCCAGACTGCAGAGCAGGATATTAGGGATCTTATGAACATCCCCGACAATTACAAGGTTCTCTTTTTACAGGGAGGCGCAAGCCAGCAGTTCGCTGCAGTTCCTCTTAACCTTATGAAGAACGGCAAGGCTGCATATATCGTAACAGGTCAGTGGGCTAAGAAGGCTTATCAGGAAGCTCAGAAGTACGGAGAGGCTATCGAGGTTGCTTCAAGTGCAGATAAGACTTTCTCATATATTCCCGATTGCTCAGATCTTGATATCCCTGAAGATGCTGACTATGTATATATTTGTGAGAACAATACAATTTACGGAACAAAGTTCAAGACACTTCCCAACACAAAGGGACATATCCTTGTTTCAGACGTATCATCATGCTTCCTTTCAGAGCCTGTTGATGTAACAAAGTATGGCGTTATCTACGGTGGTGTCCAGAAGAATGTAGGACCTGCAGGTCTTGTTATCGCTATTATCAGAGAAGATCTCATCACAGATGATGTTCCAGCTTACACACCCACAATGCTTAAGTGGAAGACTCAGGCTGACAACGGATCTCTTTACAACACACCTAACTGCTGGAGCATTTACATGTGCGGTCTTGTATTCAAGTGGCTCAAGGAGCAGGGCGGTCTTGAGGAGATGAAGAAGAGAAACGAAGCTAAGGCAAAGGTTCTTTATGATTATCTCGATCAGAGCAAGATGTTCAAGGGAACAGTAAGACCTGAGGACAGATCACTTATGAACGTTCCTTTCGTTACAGACAGCGAAGAGCTCAATGCTAAGTTTATCAAGGAAGCTACTGCTGCAGGATTCGTAAGTCTTAAGGGACACAGAACAGTTGGCGGTATGAGAGCCAGCATCTATAATGCAATGCCTATCGAGGGCGTTCAGAAACTCGTAGAATTCATGGCTAAGTTTGAAAAGGAGAACAGCTGATATGTACAAGTATAAATGCATGAACCCGATTGCAAAGATCGGTCTTAATAATTTTTCTGATGAGTATCAGACAGTAGACAATGTTGATGACGCAGAAGGCATTCTTGTAAGAAGTGCCAACATGCTTGAGATGGAGTTTTCAGATAACCTTCTTGCTATCGCAAGAGCAGGTGCCGGTGTAAACAATATTCCTCTCGACAGATGCGCTGAGAAGGGTATCGTTGTATTCA
>JAEEGI010001540.1_pt1 | contig 57411 bp, 35 predicted proteins | sample 8958751 | NCBI WGS metagenome assembly JAEEGI01 (sample SAMN16246545, study PRJNA631951) | gut metagenome | biome: gut microbiome; feature: rumen; material: KS-attached | host: Bos | place: Iran: Karaj | collected 2018-10
CAGGGCATAACGGGTCACCAGCTTGTCAGGATTGCCGGCATAGACACCTGACAGGAACGGGTTGACGGCGTAATCGACAAACGACCGTCCTAAACGGCGACGAGCCAGTGAACCTACCGACTCATTGGGATCGTCACCTTTCTTGCGCCATGGTTCACCAAGAATACGCAGTTTGTCGCTGAAGGTAAACAAGGGGGTGGTGATGGCACTCACAGGTCCTGATGGCAGTTCGTGGAAACGGTTGCCTTTCCAGATCAGTCTGCGCTTTGAGGCATCGGGAGCGGTTTCTAGCCGGCACTTGCCGTTAGATGTTTTCTCGAGGTCGGCCATCAGCTCGGCTACCTCTGGATATGATATGGTTCCTGTGTTGGGACCGCTTTCGAACACGAAGTCCCCTTCTGTATGTGTCTGAATCTGTCCGCCAGGCACGTCCATCCGTTCCACCACCATCACCTGTCGCCCCTTGCGGGCGAGTAGGTAGGCGGTAGTCAGGCCTGTCAGTCCGGCTCCAATGACCACTATGTCTGTTTCCATTTTTATATTGGTTTTGAAAATGATTTCGAAGTGTGCTGCATCAACGGGTCGAGTAGGGCAGCCACATTGCGCACGAAAGGTGAACTCTGGTGTACCATGCAGATGGTGTTGCCGCTGATGGTGATGATACCGTCGTCCTGCATCTCCTGCAGTCGGGTGGCGTCGAAGTTCACGACAGCCCGTTGCTCGTCGGTCAGTGTCACCTGATAGTTGCACATCAGGGTGTCGATGACCTCACGCACCAGCTGCTCCTCATGGCTCAGGGCATATCCCTTCTTGATAGGGAGATGTCCGTTGCCTACCGTCTCAATATATGCAGGGATATCCTTGGTGTTCTGGGCATAAGCTGTCTCCAACTGACTGATACCTGTCACGCCCAGTGCATAGACTTGTCCTGTAGTCCTTCTCGTGCAGTACCCCTGGAAGTTACGGTGCAACTGCCCGTTCTGCAGTGCAGTATAAAGCTCGTCGTCAGGTCTTACAAAATGGTCCATGCCCACGCGAACGTAACCGGCATCCGAGAGCAATAGGGCAGCTTCGTCGAACATCCGTTTCTTCTCTTCGTTTGAGGGCAGACCGGCCTTCTCCAGAATCTGCTGTTGTTTCTTCAACCAAGGCACGTGGGCGTAGCTGAACATCACCAGGCGGTCGGGCCTGAGGGCGATGGCCTTCCCTATCGACTGGCAGAAGCTGTCTGCTGTCTGGTGGGGCAGGCCATACAGGAAGTCAAGGTTAATGTTGACACCCCCATCACGCAGCACGGCGAAAATGTTTTCCATTCGCTCCTGAGACGGACGACGGTTCACGATTCTGAGCACCTCGTCATTGAAGTCCTGGATCCCGATACTGAATCGTGTGAAGCCTGCTCTAACCAGTCCTTTCCAGTCTTCAAGAGAGAGGTAGCCCGGGTGGCACTCAATGGCAATCTCTGGTTGCCCGATCTTTGGGAAACTGTCTAAGATATGCTGGTTGAGCGACTGGATGATGGCGGGCTGGAGTGTTGTCGGACTACCGCCTCCATAATGGATTTGTGAAATCAGTCTCTCGCGGTTGAGTAGCGGCAACAGCAGGTCAATCTCCTGATGCAGCGCTTTGACGTATGCCTCTACCGTCGTTTCATGCTGCATGGCATACGAGTTGCATGCACAGTAGTGGCACAGGTGGCGGCAGAAGGGGATATGCAGATAGAAAGACAGATGGCTGTCTGTGGCTGTATTCGAGGCCGAAACGGCAGCGCGGTAGTCTTCCTCCGAGAAATCCCTGAAGAAATTGGCTGGTGGGTAACTCGTATATCGAGGTACGGGTACATTATATTTATCTTCAATGCTTTTTTGTGTCATGTAAGCCTAGTTTTCTGTTCTGCGTGCAAAGGTAAGGCAATTATTAGGTTCTTGCAATCCCCATTTATATGGATTTTACCTAAAATCTATTAAAACAACAGGATTAATTGATGAAATTCGATGGATTATTGCTACCTTTGCGCACCAAATAAGCAAATAATCGGCACGAAAATGTATTTTACTGGTATTATCATAGCTGTCTGCACGTTCCTGACCATCGGCATCTGGCACCCGATAGTCATCAAGACCGAGTATTATTGGGGCACCCGCCCTTGGATCGTCTATCTGCTGATAGGTGTGGCATCCCTGGTGGCGGCACTGTTTATCGAGAATACCGTCATTTCTGCCGTCGTGGGCGTGTTTGGTGCCTCTGCACTTTGGGGCATCGGCGAACTCTTCCATCAAAAGAAACGGGTAGAAAAGGGCTGGTTCCCCAAGAATCCTAAGCGTCGCTATTAATTTTTTCACTTTTCGCGTTCCGTTTCTCGCTTTTTTTTGTATCTTTGCCCCATAGAAACTAAAATAACGAAGTCTATGGGAAAGAAGAAAGGCGGAAAACGAATGGGAAAGAAGCAGGTCGCCGAACTGCTGCAGAGTCTCTTCCAGCATCATCCGAACGAGACATTCTCGTTCAAGCAGATATTCAAGGCTCTTAAGCTCGACACGCATCCGCTGAAGATGCTTGCCATCGACGTGATGGAGGAAATGGCGTGGGACGACTTCCTCTCGAAGGTCAGCGACTCGTCATATTGCCTGAATTTGAAGACGCAGGTGCAGGAGGGCGTGTTCCATCGCAAGGCCAGTGGTCGTAACTCGTTCCAGCCAGATGGTGGCGGCACCCCCGTTTTTGTTGCAGAGCGCAACTCGATGGCGGCGATGGACGGCGACCGTGTAAAGGTGTCGTATATGGCCCGTCGCGACAAGCATATCAAGGAGGCGATGGTGATCGAGATCGTGAAACGAGCCCGCGACCAGATTGTCGGTCGTTTGCGCGTAGAGAAGGATATGGCCTTCCTCATTCCCCAAGACTCTACCTTTGTCCACGATATCATCATCCCCAAGCGCAAGCTGAAGGGAGGAAAGACCGACGACAAGGCCGTTGTGAAAGTTGTCCAGTGGCCCGATGCCGATCATAAGAACATCATCGGCTCTGTTGTCGATATCCTCGGAAAGACGGGTGAAAATACCGCTGAGATGCACGCCATCCTCGCCCAGTATAACCTGCCATATAAGTATCCGAAGAATGTCGAGGAGGCTGCTGAGAAGATTGATGCTACTATTACTCAGGAGGAGATCGACCGCCGCGAGGACTTCCGCGACGTCTTCACCTGTACCATCGACCCCAAGGATGCCAAGGACTTCGACGATGCCCTCTCCATCCGTAAGCTCGACAGTGGCCTCTGGGAAGTCGGCGTACATATCGCCGATGTCTCCCACTATGTGAAAGAAGGTTCTGTCATCGACAAGGAAGCCTATGCCCGCGCCACCAGCGTTTACCTCGTCGATCGTACCATCCCTATGCTGCCAGAGCGCCTCTGCAACTTCATCTGCTCCCTCCGTCCCGACGAGGAGAAACTCTGTTACAGCGTTATCTTCCAGCTCGACGATGAGGCGAACATCAAGCAGTGGCACCTTGCACATACCGTCATCCGCAGCGATCGCCGCTATGCCTACGAGGAGGTACAGCAGTTGCTCGAAGACAATGGTGTGAAGGATGGCACAGGCGAACCCGCACCCCCTGCTACCAAGAAGAATCCCTATAAAGGCGAACATGCCGAGGAGCTCATCAAACTCGATGCCCTCGCCAAGAAACTGCGTGCAGCCCGCTTCAAGAACGGCTCTGTCAAGTTCGACCGCGAAGAGCTCCATTTCGACATCGACGAGACGGGCAAGCCCATACGCGCCTACTTCAAGACCTCAAAAGATGCTAACAAACTCATCGAGGAGTTCATGCTGCTGGCCAATAAGACGGTTGCCGAGTCCGTAGGAAAGCCCAAGGGCAAAACCTCAAACCTCAAATCTCAAACCTCAAAGACATTGCCTTACCGTATCCACGACCAGCCCGACCCCGCGAAGCTCGAGAATCTGCGCCAGTTCGTTGCTAAATTTGGCTATAGGGTAAAGACCAGCGGCACGAAGGGCGCCATCACCCGTTCGCTCAATGCCCTGATGTCTGATGCTGAGGGCACCCGCGAGCAGAACGCCATCGAGACCGTTGCCCTGCGCGCCATGATGAAGGCCAAGTACAGCGTCCATAATATCGGCCACTACGGCCTCGCCTTCGATTATTACACCCATTTCACATCGCCCATCCGCCGTTATCCCGACACGATGGTCCACCGCCTTCTGACGAAATATCAGGACGGAGGCCGCTCTGCCAACAAGGATAAGTATGAGGAGTATTGCGAGCACTGCAGCGATATGGAGCAGATCTCCCAGAACGCCGAGCGCGACTCGATCAAGTATAAGATGGTAGAGTTTATGGCCGATAAGATAGGTAACACCTACGACGCCCATATCTCAGGTCTCACCTCCTATGGCATCTATGCCCAGATCGACGAGACCCACTGCGAAGGTATGATTCCCATCCGCGACCTCGGCAACGACTACTACGACTTCGACGAGAAGAACTTCGTGATCATTGGCCGTCGTCACCACACGAAGTACCAGCTTGGCGATCCTATCCGTATCCAGGTGGCCCGTGCCAACCTTGAGCGCCGCCAGCTCGACTTCACCCTCGCGGATGATTGATCGTAACTAAATCTGTTCGTATTTACTGATAGCCAAGGCCGTCTTCTGACGGCCGATGGCTATGATCTTCTCTGATTTGTCGAAATCAAAGGTACTATACCGATTCATCTGGATATCCACCAGCATGTCGGGAGACATCAGTTTCGCCATCAGGACGGAGTTCTGGCGGATCATGATGGAACTGGTGCGTGAAAGCACGGTGTAATAGTTGAAGTCGATAAATAGGTCCTTGTACTTCATACTTTTTATCTCTCTTTTACCCAATACATCATGCCGAACGACTTGCGGTCGCTCTCAAACTTGCATACGGGGCACTTATAACCGTTCCATCCAGCGCGATAAGAACACATCGCTGATGGAGTAGGTAGTTCCTGCGAGTGTCGTCTCATCGTTGATGAGGCCTTTTTCGCAGAGGGCATCTGCAAGGCGACGAGAAACAGAAGGGGCACCTATCTTGTGGTCTTCCAGGAAGGCTGAGGCAGTGATCTGCTGAACACTTCCTTCCTTGGCCACAGCAATCAGATAGTTCCATTGCTTATCTGTGAGCATCTGGCGATATTGCAGAAACACCGTCTCACTCTGTTTCATCAGTTGCTCGCAAGCCTTTTTTACGTCTTCAATCGTTATGTCATGGCTTCCATTAGCATAGATGGTATGACAAAGCTGTTGCGTGTAATAGGTATGTCGGCGCGTCCATTCCAGGATAAACTGCAAAGCCTCTTCCGTGATGTTTCTTTGACGATCATTAAACAGCTTGCGGATAAATGACGAGTAAGATTGCTCTGATATCTTATCGAGTGTCACAAATACGGTACTGCTATAGAAAGGCTTCTTCTCGTTGGCAAAGATATCGGCCATCAGATGCTTTTTGCTACCGCAGAAAATGAAAGTCAGATGATGCGTCTGCTGGATATAGGTACGCAGCAGAGCCTCCATGTTCTTTTCTGGATAGTCGCGGATTTGTTGAAACTCGTCAATGGCTATCACAATATGTTCGTTCTGACTATCCAGAAACTCAAATAGTCCTCGCAAAGTATATTCTTTCTCATGGGCTGTCTGATAAGTGATCTGGAGTTGAGGCTCACCTGTGATATTGTCGAATGACAGCTGAGGGCGTAGCGACTTGATGAATGTCAGAAGCTTCTCTCCCATTGATGTCTTGGGTTGAAAGGACCTCATAGCAGCCTCTGCCATCAGTTTGATAAAGTCATCAATATTGCGCGATGCAAAGATATCCAGGTAGATGGTGTGAATGTCGGGCTTTACATCTTTCAACTCATCAAACAGTCGCAACACCAACCCTGTTTTACCTATACGGCGCTGAGAAATCAACGTCATGTCTGTGCTATTGACACAGTTTCGCAGCATCAGTTGCAACTCTTCCTCGCGGTCGCAAAACAGCTCCTTCGACTCGTAAGCTTTGATCGTAAACGGATTCTCCATATCGCAATTATCTTAAATTCCGCTGCAAATATACAACTTTTTTTTGATTTCACAAAATGTGTAACACAAAATGTGTAATGATGGCCATTTCTTATCTCTCCTTCACCCAATACACCATGCCGAACGACTTGCGATCGCTCTCAAACTTACATTCGGGACGGTTCAGATAGTTGCCTATTTTGATATAGGAACCTTCGTCCTCCGTATAGGCGCCCTTGAACACCTTCTTCAAGCGGGCTGAGATGTCCTTGAGTGTCATCCACTGGCCACCATCGGGATTGGTCTCTGGCGTGCCGACAGGTTTCTCAAAGAGTGACAGCAGTTGCTCACCCAACTGATTCAGTTTCTGATAGCGCAGGTTGTGCTCCATCAGGGCATGCTCTTCCTCACGGGTCAGATGGTAGCGCAGTCGTTGGCGAGACACCTCATACTCCAACTGCGCATAGAGCTGAGGATAGTCGATGGGTGTCTCAAAATCAATATCACCCTCCACACTTACACAGATAAACCGTCGGCTACCGCTTGGATCGGTCAAAGGGGTACTCTCATTCGTCGTACCGATAAATGAGGCATAGCGGCGATGACTCGAATAGGCCTTGCCGTAGGGTGGGCGATATTTCAGATCAGAGGTCGATACGAGGTACTTCAACACGATCTGCTGACGCTGGGTGATCTTATCGAACTCATCGAGGTTGATCAGTGCAAACGAGGTCAGCCCCAGGTTCAGGTCGTGCTCGTTCTTGAAGTTGATGCGGTCGTTGTAGTATTCACGCTGGTCTCTGGGCAACAGAAGGCGACAGAACGAGGTCTTTCCGCAACCCTGACGACCTATCAGAATCGGCACAAGGGCATTGCCCGTGAGCTGTCCCTTGCCTCGCCACATCGCCACCATTGAGCGCATCCAGATATGGAAGAGATAAGGCCACTCCTCATAATCGGTTTTGACACGACGAGCCAACGGCGCCACACGATCCTTGCCATCCCACTTGGGCAGATGATCCAGAAAGTCCGTCATCGGCTCGTAAAGCTCGATGTCGTTGGAGTTCACATAGCGGTTGATGTCCTTGTCCCAGCATTTCACGCCTTGTGCCAATGCCTTCATCGTGATAGAGTTGCGCGCTTCTTCCGTCAGGTCCTGATAGCCAAAACCGTATCCAGTCCTCATCCGATATTCTGCCACCCCTCGCATCACGTTCTTTCGTAACTCGTAGTTGGCGTTGAGGAACATATCCACCTTCATCATCAGCAGCGTCTCTGCAGGGATATGCTTCATCGGCTTGGTGATGTTCTTGCGCTGACGGTATTTCTTCTCGTGCTCCTCGCGATAGGCATTTTCAAACACTTTCTTCACCACGTCGGGCTCCTTGCCGAGCGTGTGATTGAACATCGCCAGGCGCTGAGCCACAGCCATCGCAAGTCCCGACTCCCGACAATAGTCAGCCAACCGCGTGAGTATCAGGTGGGTGCGACCTTCCTCCTCAGAGATTCCAACCGTGTCATCGTAGGCTTTCGAGAGACAATACTCATAGATCAGGTTCATGGCATGACTGTTGTCGATGCCTGGCATCAGCTTGTCCTGTTTCTCAGCATAGAGCGTGACGGGCTGAACAGCCTTTGTCACGTCAGAGCCGTCGGTATAGAACGCCTGCGCCGAGGGATTGTAATAGAGGTTGGGATCGCAACTCAGATAACAGTCCCTGTCGAGTGTCGGCTCCAACTTCTCGATGGTCACCCCCAGTTGCATATTATAGGCCACACGGGCTTTTTCATAGAGGTTCGTATGGAAGCGGTTAATGTCATCATCGCTTTCAGGTAGTCCACCATCGAACAGTTCGCCTCGACAGACAATCTTCACGCTCCGTCCGCTGGCACCTACAAAGGTCAGGAGGGTATGGGGAATCTGACTGGCACCTTTCCGTACAGCCTCTGCCTCCTCGAAACCAGCCAGGTTGTTCACCTCCAACAGCACCAGACCGTTGTAGGCGCGCATAATGCGCTGCTTGTTCCGGTTCTCCATCAGAGAGGTGAAACAGACCTTGGGGATATCCTTCGTATAGAGGTGAAACAGTCCGTCCATCGCGTCATACATCTGGCGCACCTCTACCAACGGATAGACATCGCGCAGTTGTTGACACTGTTCTTCATAAGCCTGTTCTTGAATCATTTGTACTACCTCAGACAGATCCACCTGCCTGAGTGTTAAGGTATTGCGATAGTTCTTAATGATGGTGACTTTGATCATGTTATTGTAAATTCAGAATCCGTCTGCGAAGGTACAACTTTTTTCTGTGATATGCAAATCTTTTGTTAATTTTCTTGCATAATTTTCAATTTCTCTATACATTCCTACATTTTAATTATAAATACCTGTATATTAGCATTTTAAACAATGTATGGGCGATTATAAATGCATTTCAACTATACATTGTCATTATTCTTTTGACTGAAAGAGATGTTTTTTACGCCTGATTCAGGCGGCATATAAGATGGAAGGAGATAATGTTTCACTATATATTCTCCTAACGGAAATAACTTGTTTCTCATATAGAAACATTTTGTTTCTATTGATGAAATAAAATATTTTCATTAATGAAATTAATTAGAAACACACTATATATCAGTTAGTTAACTAATATTTATCTCCTAAAACAACTATTTCTTGTATGAATTATGTATAGTTATTTATTTTTTTATTGATACCATACATTATATAAACTATTAGTTATTAGTGAATTATAAAGGATATGTATAAATGTATAGTGTTTTGCAACATTTATATTGATAAAATTTGCATAACTCCAACAAAATGTTTATCTTTGCTGCCAAATAATAACAGCGAGAACGGGCTGCGCCTCAGCAATTCGAATCATTTCGATTGCGTTCGGCTTGCACCGTCCTTGCAAGCCAACTATGCAAAAGAAAGGAAACACCCCCAAGACCCGCGAAGAAATCTTCGCAGAGAAGGCAGACAACTATTATGTTTGCCTCAGTGAGATATGCCCGCTTCGTGAGCACTGCCTCCGTCGCATTCTTGCCAGTTACAAACCCAAGGATCGTATCTACATCACCTGTGTCAATTTGCTTAATCCTCAGACACAGAGAGAAAACTGTCCGCAGTTCGCCAAGGATGAGCCTGTCCGTATGCCTATCGGCCTCTCAGCTATCTATTATGATATGCCAAGCCGCATCGAGCGTGCCATCAAGAATCACCTCATCAACGTCTATTCCCGTAAGCGATACTATGAGTACCACAACGGCAAGCGCCCATTGACACCCGAAGTCGAGCGTTACGTCCGCCAGACCATCAAGAACTATGGTTGGACCCAAGAGCCCCAGTTTGGTGGCTATGTCGAAGAATATTTGTGGTAGAGATTATTTTGAATATGATCTCCTTCATTTTTTAGTGAATTACCTTGGTTATTTCTAAAATTATCATTATATTTGCAGCAGTTCTTTGACTGAAGTCCGCATAGAAGTGAGGATAGAAGGATAGGAACCACATGTAAATGTCTATGAATAATATGGAAACAACTGAAATTGTAAAGCAAGCAGAAGGTTTAGCTAATGACGAAGAAAAGCTTATGTTCCTTGGGAAGTATCTTGGGGACAACCTTGATGTTTTGGAGCCAAGGGATTTTATCCAGTTACTGATACCTTTAGTAGATATTACAAGGCGGAGGTATGAGCAAAACACTACCTTGGACACTATGACCGACTATTCAATAGCACTGACGAAGTTAGCGGATTATTTTATCAAGAACGAACAAGGTTGGCAGGCAACCCCTCTTCTGATTGAAGCAGAAGAACTTCTTCGTGAACAACCCGATTTAGAAGAAAATGCTGAATGGAAATATAACACTTATAGTCAGATTGGAGAGTGCTATTATGCCAATCAGCGGCGCCTCAAGGCAAAGGATGCATATAACCAGGCACTTCTTTATGCTACATCAGCAGGTCTGGATACGGAAGAGTGCAACTATTGCTTGCAGCGCATAGAGCATCCTACCCTAAAATATGATCCTGTAGAAGATACAGATGGTTATTTAGCTGTGATTGACGAGGTAGAGCGCAGACTGTATGAAGAACTGAAGGATGAACCACGACACATGGGCTTCTGTTTCCATTATTGGTCTGCCAAACGTGATCTGTTGGCAGAGTATGGCATAGAATGGCGTTCACCGAGAATCATGAATCCAAGAGTCATGTTTGACTAAAACGATATAGCTATGGCTACAGTCTGTTATATTAATGTCTATGATATTACACACGATCGTGGTGTGAATATGGGTAGAAGTCTCAGTCGGCAGTATGAGGTCCCTGAGATGGAACTTGTCGTGGGCCAGGAATTGCCTCACTTTGGTAATTGCGAGGGGAACAATCCCGTTGTGACATTCTACAACGGCAAACAACTCGATTTGGAGTATAGAGGTGAGAAATTCTCCATCGAAACCGGTGAGGAAGTGATGTTGAGTGAAGGCATCTGGGCAGATCCGGAAGCGGCCATGTGGGGAATTGAGTCAGTGATACAACATTGCGTCAAGTTGGTTAGAACCTATGGCATCGATATGAAACTGACACCATACGATGTTGCATTGCCACAGGGATGCAGCTATTTTTGGGATGCTCCGCAACTGCCCTCAACAGACATGTATCCGATGACGACAGATGCGGATGGCAACAAGTACCCTATGCAATTTATCTGCCAGATCAACTGTGAACAGTTGCCAGATAACGACTGGCTGCCAAAGCGGGGAATGCTCTGGTTTTTCGGAGAGATAGACTACTTTCTCGGCTACGACGTGAAGCAACCCTATGGACTGGGCAAATGGCCGGAATATGCAGTCAGAGTTATCTATGCCGATGTGGACTTGTACCAACTGAAACGTGTAAATCCATTCCAAGAGGATGATATGATACCGCCTCATGCCATCACTTTCTCTGAAGGTCCGGAGCGTGAACAGGGCTTCCGCCTCTTAGGCAAACCCTATGAGGAAGATGTCGATCATGAATTCGGGACGGGCTGGGTACAGCTATTACAGTTAGATACCGATGCCAATGAACACTTCGCCCTCAATTTCTATGATACAGGTCTGCTCTATCTGATGATCAATGAGGATCAGTTGCGAGAAAATGTATTCTCTCGCATACGACCTTATATGACATCCTTATAAAAAACAAAGATCAACAACTAAAAACTAAAATTTATGCAAAACGGTAAGAATATCAAAATATTTTTGAGCAGTACTTTCAAAGACATGGACGCTGAACGCGACTTGATTATGAATCGAGTGGCTCCTATGTTGCAAGAACGGTTGGCACCAGAAGGCATCACTATACAGTTTATCGACTTACGTTGGGGTGTGAATACACAGGATGCTGATGAGGATGAACGAGAGAATACCGTACTTCGTGAATGTATCTCAGAAATCCGTCAGTCACGGCCATTCTTCATCGGTCTATTGGGTGGACGATACGGGTGGATTCCATCTGATGATAGTTGGAATGTGATGTTAGGCGAGATGACAAAAGAGGAAAGCAACTATATCCGTGAAGAATCTAAGGAGCGGAAAAGCGTCACGGAACTGGAGATCCTCTTTGGTGCGCTGATGGATGCTGACTCGCTCCGTAGAAGTTTCTTCTGTTTCAGAAAGCCTGAGGTATATGAACAGATGGACGATGCCGCCCGTCGGAAGTTTTGTAATCTGGATGCAGAGGCAGACCGCAAACTGGCTGCTCTGAAACAGAAGATTGTGAGGGGCTGCGAGGATGCATTATGTACCAATAATATCTATGAATACGATTGTATGTGGGATGGTCAGTCTCTGACAGGTATTGACAACTTGGCCAATTTCCTTTGTCAGGTGCTTTATCAGCAAATATTATTGTACCACAGCAGTAATGAGGTTCAGAATCCCGAAAATGAATTTCTGCAGTTATTGGATGTAGACCGCAAAAGAGTTGAACGTGAGGTGTCTACCTTTATAGCCGACGAGGCTAATCTCATCGAGATTGAGAAGGATGTCTACTCCCTGCTTCGTCCTACATTGGTACATGGTCTGCCTGGTATTGGCAAGACTGCTTTACTCTGCAAACTCTATTCGAGAGTTACTGAGGCTATCCCCCTTATCCACTTCTGTCGACAAGATGAGGACCCTGCCGATATTTTTAAGAAGTGGCTGTCGGATCCTAGGCTGAACAGTAGTGACCGCTATGGTCTTGAAGAAGATGTATGTATTGAAGAACTGTCATTACAGTTGCTGAAGATCCAGAAAGAGTTAAATGCTGTATTGTATTTGTTTATTGATGACCTGCATCTTCTGAAGGATGTCCATAAGTTGCTGAACAGCTCTCTATTATCTGATGGGAATGTCATGATGGTCGCAACGATTGATGAATCGGCAACGGTATTATTTGAGTATCTGAAATATAGTGATAAAGCCGACCTCTTCAGGATGCCATCAGTCATGACTGAACAAGCTACACGGGACATGATTATCCAGCAACTGGGATCAATTGGTAAATCGCTGCCTGCAGTGGTAATGAACAAGATATTGAGTGTTGGAACTTCTTTCCCTAGCTACAAGTATCCTTTATGGACTCAGTTGGTGGTCAAAAAGCTCACCATGCTCTCTGCCGAGGATTACGAGAACATCCGCCAGCGAGGTGAGGGTGATGACGCTATTACTCAATACCTGACGGAAATGGTTGAGGACATTGCAGCCAAAGCCCCTTATATTGAGCCGATGTTTGCTTCAATTCTCTTTAATGCTGGTAAGTTCTTTTCGTTCGATTTCTTCTGGATGATGGTCCGCTTGCTGGCTGCAAGTGAATACGGTTTACGGGAAGACGATCTTAAGCAATTGTTCGGAGAGCATTGGGATCAGTTGTCGTTTTCAGTCTGCAAACGATGGCTTGGCAATTTCCTTGTCAAGGATGAGCAAACAGAAAGTATAGATTTTGCCCACTCTTGTTACCGAAAAGTACTGAGGCATTTCTGTCAGGATAATGATGAAAGTTTTGCTGCGGTAAAGAGTGCTTTGGCAGGACATTTCTTTGGACTGTATCAGAAAGATCCCGTCAATATGTACGTCTGCCGTGAGGTAGCAGCTATCGTTATCAATATGGGTAATGAGGATGTCATGAAGGAAGCCCTCAGTTCGACAACATCTACCTTATGGCCTTATCTGGTAAGTTATGTTACCCGTCTGGTATCCTCCGACATACCGGCAGGTAAGGAACTGCTCTCAAAAGTGATTGCTATCAATGATAACGGAAAGGCCTTAGCTACTGATGTGGCCATGCAGTTCTATCAGTTGGACAATAGTTCCATGGCAACAAAGATCGCTGAGATGTTAGATGCCAACCTCATGGATGAATTCTATGAAGGCAGTATCCCCCAATATAATCCTAATGCCTGGGAATATATGAAAATGGATCAGATCGCCACCCAGATTCACTATGCGGGATTTATGGCCTTTGCCGACGATATGTTCATGAGTACCCTACTGACAAATATGTTGGCAAGAGATTGTGATATCCTGGCTGATTCTGGGTCTGACAATGAAGATAAGGACCATGTCATAGCTGTAGCATCCAGGTTTATCAATCTGTGGGGTGGAGGTGATGACGAATTGGAAGAACTGGATACCAGTGGCTTCTCTCCGGAAGAACTTGTGGAGTATGCGGAGAAACTGCTGTTTATCCTGTTCGCCCCCAAACATGCGGAAACTGTCTTAAACCAATATGAGCATCAAAAGGGCGATATCTCATCGTTTGATGCTTTGGAGATACGGGCAAACACCCTGCGGTGTATCATCGAGATGCATTCTGAGGATCCGAAGTCGGTTTATGATTATTATGAGCAACTAAGACCCCATCTGAAGGAACTTCCCGATAACGCTGCTGTATTGGCTGCCTGTAAGTTCCTCATGCTGATGAATATCGTGGATAGTAAAGAACCGGATAATAGAATCACGATGTCCTATCGTGCAGATGAAGCCAGCCATACTTTCAATTCTGTGCTGAGAGTCTACGAACAGGGGAAGAGTGATTGTGAACTGTTGCTACAACTCTGTTTCTACAGACTTTGCAGTACCAGTGAATACTGCATTAAGGAAATGCTTTATAGAAGTGAGCACGAGGAGGCAAAACGTGCTGCCCAGACATTATATGATGCTGTCGGCAAGATGAAACAGACCAAACGGAATACGATGGTTACAGTGATAGCCAACTCTTTGGCAAATTCTGTCTTCAGCAACTATTATGAGCAATATGGAGATAATAATAAGGCATTCTATTATTTTAAGTTGCATGAATATGCCGTTTCCCTGGCATATCAGCGGTTCCATGACTGTTTTGATGAGATAGAACGTCGTTATGCTTCAGCTCTTGATGAAACAGGCTGGAAGCTCCTGACATTTTATCGTCAGATAGACGAGGCCGACAAGAACGTCAGTCAGGCAATGGCTATCTTCAGAAGGCATTTTGAAAATACGCCCACTGACCTGTCTGCCACTGACCTGTTGCAGTGTTGCTATCGTAAGATGAGAACGTTGCGTGAGAAGAAACTGTATGACGAAAGTATTGCACTTGGCAGGGAATGTCTCGGGCTTGTCAGTGGAATGGAGAATGTGAATCCAGACGTGAAAGCTCTGAATACGATCCACGACGAGATCGGTGACCAGTGCAGTTGTATTGGCCATTTCTCTGAGGCTTGTTCGGAGATGCAGAAGGCTGCGGAAGGTTTCTGGAAGTTGTATGAGTCGGATCCACAGAATGAGAACCTGATGCGAGATGTGATTGTCTGCAATGTTCATATTGCACAACTTCTGGCATTCAATACAGGACAGGCTGCATTGGCTATTGAAAAGTTGCGTGATACAGAGCCTGTTGTCAAGAAGGCGTTGGAGCAGATGCCTGACTCTCTAAAAGTTCGTAATATAGCCATCGCCTTCTATGTCAGTTATGCAAAGGTGGATATGGTTGCAGGAGAACAGGCAAAGGCAGGTGAATATCTGGACATGGTTGTCGGCAGTCTCTATCATGGAATAGTCCAAAATCAGCGGGCCGATGATTATCCTTTATTGCTTGACTGCCTGAAACAGTTGTTTAAGAAGGCTGTAGAGACGAGATCGATCCAGATGGCTGAAGCATGTGCCAGCATGGAATATCAGATAAAACGTGAGTTTATCGATAAGCGGATGTTGGCTATCGAACAAGCAGATCTGGCAGCAACAGAACAACGTTTGGCTCTTGTGGAGAACATGAAGGGTAATTGATGGATTTAAGAAAAGAACAGATGTCGATATGAATTTTGATGATATAGATGTATTGGTAAATGACTTTAAAGTCATATATGGAAAATGGGATGAGAATATTCCATTTTATGCCTTAGGTGATGTCACTTTTCCCTATGATGGAGAATCTGAACTGATAGCCTATGTAAAAGGCTGTAGCAATGCCATTCATCCATTCAAGATAAGAATTGCTCTTTATGATGGTATCACTGGCGACTTGAGTACCGACAACCTGAAATATCTGGTGGGTAAAGCGTTGACAGTCCAACCTAACGACATTGGCGCTTTCGAACTTCTTGTACCTACAGGCATCAGGCCGCTGCCTTCTGATACAAACGGTATGGTCAGGCCCTATACTGTCGTAGTCTATAATGGGGATGAGAAACTGATGGCGTATCCGCTTGGTATCGGCCGTTTCCCCGCTAATCCTCAGAAAACGGTATCAGCTGTTTCACTGAACGTTGTCAGGAGAGCGGATGACCATTCTATTTCTATTGATATTACGCTTCGCAGTCTTCTCAGCTATAGTTTCAGTAGCACGGTTAGCTTCTATTATTTCGAATCACGTCAGGCACCTGCTTGTCCTTTGGACATCAGTGAGAATGTGACCTTTGTACAGGAGCATGTGTATCAGCAATTTGATCCTGGGAAACCCGTGGAGATGGGAAGCCTGCTGTCAGTAGATCAGCCATGGGATGGAAGATGTTATAGTTGGTGTGTGATATCACTCGGAGGTGTACCGATGTTGTTCATCCCATTATCGGATGATACGAAATATAGTGTGGAAGACTGCCTGGTGACATATGATGATGTACAATCGAAGACTATGGGGAAACAGCCATCAAAGGCTGTACACCCTTTGGCGAGACAAGTCCCAGTCAAAGTCAATCTGTTGGACTATGCACCAGAGGATTTCAAGACCTATCTCCAGTATTTGCGAGATGTGGTCACCTATAATGAAGGTCGGAAACAACAAGAACTTTCCACTATCAGCGGTATCCTTCGTGGACGGCATTATATCATTACTGGTAACGAGGGCGTTGGCAAGGAAGAGGCGGCCCGTGCTGTTTATGAGGAACTTAAAAAGCTGGGTGTGGTTAAGAGTTTTTCGAAACAAGATGCTATCAAACTTTACGATTCGACAGACGGTTTTTCCAATAGTATTAATCAACTGATCAGTGACAATCGGAATACACTCATCTATATACAGAATGCCGACGCTTTCGGGAAGAAGGGAGCCGTAGGCTCGTTGACGGGCATTGAGGCAATCTGTAATCATACGGAGGATATGTACAACTGTGTCTTCATCCTTTCCGGTATCCGAAACCAGTTGTTGGAGGTCGTGAACAGCAGTCCCAAGGCTCAGGAGGTCTTTACGAATATTTTCCACTTCGCAGATTTGCATGAGGACTCGCTATATAAATATGCCTTGCAATGTCTGAGAAATCGGGAATGTGTAGTGACCAAAGAGGCGTGTGATAGTCTCTATGATTATATGAAGTATATCTATTCGATGCGCGGTAACCGCTTTACGAATACGAAATATATCGAGAAAATCATTGAGAATCAGATTCTCCCACGGATGATCAGTCGTGTAGTGGGAGATGGAGTCAATCCACAACGTGTCAGGCAGATGGTAATCGAGGCATCAGACATTCCCGAGGTGGAAATCCCGGATCCTACTGACGCCATTGCCAGACTTAATGCGCTGGTTGGCCTTGACGATGTGAAGAAACGCATTCTTAACCACACCTCACTGGTAAGGCTTAATAAACTGCGTGCCGACAGAGGGCTATATAATAAGATGCCGCCCATGCACATGGTGTTTACGGGTAACCCAGGCACAGGAAAGACCACTATTGCCAAATACCTCGGAGAAATCTATCATGGTATCGGCGTACTCTCAAAAGGTCATGTCGTGGAAACAGAGCGGTCAAAGCTGATCGGCCGCTATTTTGGTGACGCGGAACAGAACACCCTTGATGCCCTTCAGCGGGCTTCGGGTGGTATCCTCTTTATCGATGAGGCCTATAACCTCTTCGTAAAGGCGGATGATACGAAAGACTATGGCCTGCGCGTCATCGAAACCCTTCTGACCTTCCTGGCACAGGAAGAGTCCGACCTGATGGTAATCTTGGCAGGTTATACAAGGGAGATGAATGAGATGCTGGAGGCTAATCCCGGTCTGAAGAGTCGCTTCTCATACGTCTTTGAGTTTGAAGACTATACCCCTAATCAATTGATGGAGATTGGGCATAAGGTGCTGGAGCGTGAACACTATATATTGACCCCAGAGGCGGAAAAGAAACTCTCGGATTATGTGATTGATGAATATAATCACAAAGACGAACACTTTGGTAACGGTCGTTTTATTACTCGCTTGCTAACATCCCAGATTATTCCTGCTTTGGGTAACCGCTTGTCGGCTATGTCTGCTGATATGATCAGTGATGAGCAACTATCAAGGATAGAGGCAAGTGATATACCTGATTTGAAGTTACATTACTTGAAACCAGACCCCATTGATGAATTGTTGCTTAACGATTCGCTTGATAGATTGGATAAATTAGTAGGCTTGCAGACGGCTAAGAAGGCTCTTCACGATTTTACAACTGTATCGCGTTTACAACATCAGAATGGAACATTACGACTCAAGCCTGTTAATTTATGTTGGGAATTTATAGGACGTACAGGAACAGGTAAGAGTACTGTCGCTGAAATCCTCGCAAAGATATTGCAAGGACTTGGGGTGCTAAAGCTCGGACATACGGTTTGTGTCAATGCAGAAGAGCTGACGGGTAATGATAGTTTTCATGTATTGGAGCAAGCTTTGAAGAAAGCCAGCGATGGCTTGCTGTTCTTAGATATGGATGCGCCAGAATACAGGAATGAGAACTATGATAACCTGCGTATGTGGATTATGAATAAAATCACTGAGCGTAAGCAAGTGACGGCATTCGTGATGGCTCGTGTGACTAACAATGATGTGTCCATTGCCAAGATGTTGGCTGACGGAGGTGTGGCCTCTTATCATAATTCTATTGTATTTAATGATTTTAAAGCAGAAGAATTGCTGGATGTACTGATTTATTTGTTGCATCGTGACTACAAACTGGCGATTTCAGATGGTGCTAAAGAGAAATTGAATGTCTTTGTTAAGAACATAAAGAATGGCGAATCGAAGGATATGCCGATTTCGGCCCGAACCATGCAAAACCTGGCGCAAGCTATTGCCATGGTGTCCCAGCTTCGTATTGCGAATGACGGACAATCAGTGGTAGAGGTAACGGCTGATGATGTGGATCATTTTGAGTGGACGCGTCAGTCGGCAGGAAAAATAGGTTTTTAATTAGTTTAATGATACCCCATAGAGTTATGAAACCAGAGAATATGCAATATCAAGAGCAAGAACAAAAGCAGACGCTCAATAAGTTCCGTTACGTGGGAGGCACAGGCATGGAGTGCCCTCATTGTGGTGAGTCGGTTGACTCCCATTTGGAACTTTGTCCGTCATGTGGCAGACCGCTCCATGCTGACCATTGTACCTTCTGTGGTGCAAGGATGGTACCAGGTGAGAAGTTTTGCTCTGAGTGTGGTCATGGTATCGGTGGCATCATATGTCCAAAGTGTGGCACATTGAACTATCGCAGCTTCTGCAAGAAGTGTAACGAGCCTCTTGACGACTTGGCTCAGGAAGCCATACAACAGGCAGAGACCGATCCTGTCTACCAGGTAGTAAAACAGCAGGTCAAAGAGTTGGAAGAGGTAGCAGAGAAGATGGAGAGCGAACCAGCTGCAGAAAAGGAGTTTTCGCTCAAGCTGGCTAGTCTTAACGATTCCATGCAGCGTATGCAGCCACCACCAGATTCGACGCCTCAGATGCAGCGCACGTTCTACAGTGCTCGTGATGTTTTGCGTAAATCGAAAGTCTTGGTAAAGACACAGGTGCGTTGTGGATGGGTGTGTAATTATTGTGGCTGTACCCACACATGCCCGAACGAATGCGTTGAACCGGGATTGGGTGGCACATGGCTATATGATACAGTGACAGAAGAAAAGGAAATTGAAACATGGACTAAAGAATAAAGTATTATGTCAGACAATGATAATAATAACGTCTACGATGAGGCTACGCCTCTCGATGAGTTGATGGATGCGCCTACGCCAATGGACGAACCCACTCCAATAGACAGTGCTGATGATATAGTTGATGAAGAAGACGACCCCATTGTGGAGGATGGTGTTCAATTAGATGATTATGTTTTAATTGCTGCCCGTCTTATTAGAAAGGGCGAGAATGGACATGCTGACGTTTATCAGGCTGTTGAAGCCGATACCCATGAGCTCATGATATTAAAACTTTATCAGCCAGGAATAGAGCCCAAGAATGCGAATGCCTTGTATTTTGTTAATCAGGCAACACTAAACGGCATACAATCTCTTCATCTTGTTCCTCTTTATGAGTATGGTTGGTATGAAGACAAACATATAGGCCAGAAGCGGTTCTATGAATTACAGAAATGGATGGAAGGCGGTTCGTTGGATGGTCTGCCGTCCAATACTGACATCGAGACATTAAAAACCATTGTTACTTCTGCGGCTTATGCTTTATATTCTCTGCATAACTGTTTTTATTTAAAGCATGGAGATGTCAAGATGAGTAATCTCTTTATGGGCAGTAGTGAAGACGGGATGGTCTATCTTGGTGACTACGATTGTTTGGAGTATCTCGGTGATAATCCTGATAACAATCCAGCATCCTATGAAGACGATTGGTCTCAACTCAAACAAATGACTCAGCGCTTCCATGTATCAACGAACCAGAAGTTCCAGAGCTTCATAGACAAGATAGAATCAACTATACCCCAACTTCCCTATGATGATATTGTGAAGGTTGCAACGATATTCGTCGATGTAATGACTCTTCTCAATGGCACAGGTGGTTTCATGTCTGAGCTTGTACATAATCTTCTGACTGATAGCGGTTATGACAAAGAGGCAGAATGGATCAGTGACTGTTGTTACTTAACAGCCACCATTAATAATGATGGAACAACGACAACTACAAATCCACAAGGCAATGGTGGTTGTGCTCCATATTCTAAGTACACTGCGGCATATAAAGCAATATATGGTTTGTTAGGTGAAGATACTCCTCCCAAATTTCTCGGCTCGGAAAACCCTCTGACTCTATTGAAAGCTGATCGTAATACCGTATTGGATCAATTACATAATTCTATTCTAAAGGATTGGTTGGCAATATTCTTCCATGAGAATCCCTGGAAGGATTTTTCCAAGCAATATACTTATGAACAGGAAGTTGAGAATTATCTGGAGTTTATCCGTGAACTGGATCCAGACGATGAAAACGTAGTGCGCCTTGATGCTGCTCGCGATTCCATTCTGTCAGGAACTAAGTCCTTCACTAACTGGAAGTGGGGTATCTGGATTACACAGGCCTTATGTGGTCTGCTCTATGCTGTTCCTGCTCTGCTGCTGATAGGCTGGCTCGTTTTCCATGGTATGCCTTTCGACGCTAATCCGATGACTCCCACTTTTGCTACAGGCTCGTTGGCAGTAGGAGCCATCATCGCTGTCGCTCTATTCTTCATTTTCAACAATGACACCTTTAGTTCTGGTTGTGGCTGCGTGGTATCAGCTTTCGTAGGAGCTGTTATCATGCTCTTGCTGATGTGGGGGCTGGTGAATATCATGGATTCTATCCTTCTGTTTATACCATGGGTGATCGTTGCTCTGATGTTGGGATTGTCGGTTTTAGTCTATTTCATGATTTTCTCTGACGACTTGAAGGGAGCCAGTGTCAATCCCCAGTCCGACCCCGATATGTGGCTGGTCCAGCCTTTGTATTATGCCTTTGATACGAGTCAGCAGGGCTACATCTATCGTCAGGCCAGCGATTATGATGACTTGTCCAACCAGTTCCGCAGTGGGCTAAAGAAAATGGTGTTGATGATGGCTCTACCTATTCTCGTCGCATGGGGCTTGTGGCTTGGCTATAAGTCGATAACCCCTGATTTAGGAGGCACAAAACTCACTACGGTGCAAGACCGACTCGACAATATGGCAGGCGACTGGACAGGAACTTTTGGCGAGAAGAAAGCCACTATGCAGGTGCTCTGCACCCATCGCGACAGTTTCAAGATTGCTTTGACTGTGGAAGCTCAGCAACCAGTCACCCAGACTTTCACAGGCGAATTGGACGGCTTGCTTGATGTGGACTTGGAAAACGACACACCAGATGACGACATATTGGATGGTAGTGTAGAACTTTCCATAAATTATAAATCCGATAGTGTGTTATATGGCAAGTTTAGGGATAATCTGACAGAGAAGAAAACCAATATTAGTTTTAAAAAGGTAAAGGAAGAAAATGATTCAGTGCAATAAATGTTATGCGGATAATCGCGACGATGCACTCTACTGCCGTCGTTGCGGTGAGAAGTTCCCTGACCTGGCCGATCAGATACTGCAGCGCATCATCGGTCAGGATAAGGCTGTCAAGGTCATTCGTGAGCTGGCCGAATATTACTTGATGCTAAAACGCAATAGCAGTTATGGTCAGCGTCCTGACATGGACATTCTCCTGAAGGGTAGCAGTGGCACAGGTAAGGACTTTATTGCCAACATCATTCAGGAGTATTTCTTCAAGAAAGGTATTGTGCAGAAGCAGATGGTCATGGTTGATGCTGCCGATTTTGAGGCATGGATGGATAAAAAGACTACCGATGATTTCAAGGCACTTGGTGGTGGTATACTGTTTATTAATAACATTCATATGCTCATCAACGACAGCAATAATATCTCGCCTATCGACGTGCTCTTTAGCCGTATGGAGACCTGGGAGACCGATTCGACGGCAGGTTGGGACACTTATCCAATAGTCATCATGGCAGGTCATCCCATCAATATCGATAAGTTCTTCAAGGAGAAACCTTCAGGTCTGAATCGCTTTGCCGAGGTATTAGACTTGCAGGATATGAATGCTGACACGTTGAGCCACATCTGTAAGAACTGTTTGGAGAAAGATCTTCCAGTCAGTGAAGAGGCCTCACAACGTATCTTTGGTTTCTTCCGTAATATGATTCGCAATCGCGAAGTGGACTTCCGCAATGCATGGGAAGCCATTGATAAGTGCAACGACATCCATTATCAGGCCATGGTTCATCACCACAATAGTGTTGAACCCGATGACATCACAGGCGAAGTTTATGAACCCCGTTCGCTTGAGGACATCTTGGCAGAAATAGATAGTTATGTGGGTATCGAAGAGGTGAAGGAAGAGGTGCATAGCATAGTCAGAATGGTACAAAAGGCCAAGGCCGAAAACCCCAATGCCGATGTCAGACTGAAGCACCACTATCTATTTCTCGGCAATCCTGGCACAGGCAAGACCACCATTGCCCGTCTTTTTGGTGATATTCTCTACCAGCTCGGTGTATTGCCCAATGGTCAGTTCGTAGAAGTTCGTCGCGAGTCGCTCGTTGGTGAATACATCGGACAGACAGCCCCCAAGACTATGCGGGCTGTTGAAAGCGCAATGGGTGGCGTACTGTTTATTGATGAGGCATATATGCTGGGCACTGGTTCTTCAGGTGGGTCCGGGAAACAAGGTGACTTCGGCTCAGAGGCTATTGATACCTTATTAGGTCCTTTGGAGAATCAGAGGGGCGACTTTGTTTGTATAGCTGCAGGTTATACAAAAGAGATGATGGAACGCTTCGTTCCTGCCAATCCTGGTATAGACAGACGTTTCGATAAAAAGATTACGTTCCATGACTACACTGCCACTCAGTTGCATGACATCTTTATGGGCATGTTGAAGAAGAAAGAATATACACTGTCCGATGAGGCAGCTCATCGACTACCTCAATTTTTCCAAAGCATGTATAATCGCCGTACTGCCAATTTCGGTAATGCAGGTGTGGTTCGCAATACCTTGCAGGATGCTATTGATAATTATTCAAAACGCATCATAGAGCAACAGCTGCCTGACGACCATGTCCTAACCCCCTCAGATATTGAAGGCGAAGAAGCAACCAAGAAGATTGATATCAACGAGATGATGGCTTCACTCGACAAAGACTTTATTGGTATGGGCAATGTCAAACAGCTAATGAAGGGAATTGCCGACGAGAAGAACTTCATAGAGCTGCAACTGAGTATGGGCTTTGACCCCAATAATTCGTTGATAGGATTGAACATTGTGCTTGAAGGTAATCCTGGTACTGGCAAGACGACGGTGGCTCGGACTATTGGTAAAATGCTCTATGCCATGAATGTGTTACCATCCGACCGTTTCGTAGAACGTCAGCGCGATGATATTATTGGTGCCTTGATTGATTCCGGTGCTGAGAATATGAACAAAGCGTTTGATTTAGCGATGGGAGGCACCCTTTTCATTGACGAAGCTTATCGATTGGCACCACGGGGTAGTGCAGATGCAGAAGGTCGTAAGGCAATTGATACGCTCATGCGTCGTATGCATGACGATCGTGGCAAACTCTGCGTCATCTTAGCAGGATATAAGAAGGATATGGACTATCTGATGAATATCAACGAGGGCTTTAAAAGCCGCATCAATCATACATTGGTTTTGAACGACTACTCTCTCGAAGAATTGGCTGACATTTTCTGTCTGAAGGCTACTAAGCAGAAAAATCCCTATCGCTTTGGTGATGGTGCTAAGCAAGCTCTGCTCGACAAAATAGAAGATATGCTGAAAAAGAGAACAGAGAACTGGGGTAATGCCCGTGAGATGGAAAACCTCTTTAAATCTGTCACCAAACGGACAGTTGCTCGTCTGCAACGGATGCAGCGTGAGGGTACATTGAAAAAGGAAGATTTCTTCACTTTCGTGCCAAGTGATTTTATATTATAAAGTTAGAAAAGATATGAAACAGTGTCCACATTGTAACTCTGAGATATTAGACGACAGCATTTTCTGTGACCGCTGTGGTCAGCGACTCATGGCATGTGCCGATTGTGGTGCTTTCGTCCGTGGTAAGTTCTGTCGCAACTGCGGCAGCAAGAATATCATCGACGCATTGGAATATGAACAGCGCCAGAAGACTGTTCCAGAGCCAGAACCTGAGCCCATCACTGATGTACCAACCCAGGAAAGACATACGGCAACGCTGACCTCCGCTGATGGTAGTATCACGTTACAAATCGACGACTCCGCCGAATACATCATCGGGCGCAAGTCGCCCCAGTTTGGAAAACAATTGGCTGGATGTGCCCGTATGTCGCGCACCCATGCCGTCATTAACTGGGATGATAAAGAAAAAAGATGGTTGTTGACCGACCTCGCTTCTGCTCATGGTACGATGATCAATGATTATAAGCTAGAGAGTGAAACTCCCTATTATTTAAATGATGATTCAACCGTTACATTTGCCAATTACGAATTCAATTTTGCTGATTCTGGTAGTGAGCGTAACTCAGGGGTGGATTATAACGATCCCGAAAGTTGTAAAAAAGCAGCTATTCAAGGCGATGTGAAGGCCATGGTAAATTTGGGCTCAAGCTATATTTATGGGCTTAATGGCGTGGATGCTGACAAGGAAGAAGCTGTGAAATGGTTAAAGAAGGCCGTTGATCTTGGTGATACAGAAGCGTATCGCTTTCTTGGCATGGTCTATTCAGACAGTGATGATCCTGAGTTTTATGATTTTGATGAGGCCTTGAAATGGTATCAAAAGGGAGCAGAAATGGATGATGGGGATTGCATGGTGAATATTGGATATCTTTACTCAAGCGATGAAAATGAAACAGAAGCCTGTAAGTGGTTTCGCAAGGCGATGCATGCAGGTAATGGTCTGGGTGCTTATAATCTGGCCTTGATGTACTATGATGGTAGTGGTGTTGATAAAGATGAGGACAAGGCTATCAGAATTATGCGAAAGGCTTCAGAGTTAGGAGAATCCTTGGCTGACGACTGGTTGGAAACAAATACTTAATTGATATGAAAAAGTTTTTTGCATTTTTAATGTTGATCATGTTAGGTATGGCAGCCTATGCATCTGAAGTCTATGTGGTTTCAGCCAATAGTGTGAATATGCGTGCCAAACCTAATGGTAAGGCGAAGAAATTAGGCTCTCTCTATCAGGGACAGTCCGTCAAGGTGGATACCATCATCAATGGATGGGCTACTTGTGTGAATGAAACAGGAGAGACGTTCTATATATCTTCGAAGCATCTGATTAAAAAGGAGGATGCCGCGGCCAAGAAGAAAGTAGAGAATGAAAAGGAGTATGGCGTGCCGCCAACATGGACTCTCCAGCAAAAGATCAGAAAGGCACTTGCTGCCATGGGAATTGATATAAAGCCAAATCCGTCAACGACCCCATTCTCCTGGGTTTTCTATTTATGCTTTGGTGGCGCGGTATTCTTATTGCTTCTGTATCTTATCCTCAATCGTTTTTATGAAGATGTGGCACTTCTTGCTTGTACGATATTAGGGACGCTTGTAGGGACTATCATGAGTGTGTTTGAACTTTGGTGCATTGTCATGTATGATGGGGATCCTGCATGGTTTTGCAGTATAGATCGTAATATTCTGACGATTATCTTCTGGCTTGTGATAGCATTAGTTTTTCTATGTGTACAGGTGTTCTTACTGTTAGGGATGAACGCCTTCATTTCTGGGGCGATAGGTTCCCAGTCGGATGATTTTGACTTCCTTGGACCTGTCAGTACTTATATCTTTGCTGGCATCTATCTGGTGCTTTACTTGTTCTTGACATCCATTCAGCCATATGTCGTAGGTCTCTTCATTCTGGCTCAGATTATACATCTCGTTTTGCAACTCATTGATCTGAACGATAAGAGTGTGAAGGGGCTTGCAATCTTTGGCTTGTACGCTATTTGTTATCTCATCATAGCTGCTTCAACCTTCCTCATGATTGTCATGGTTGTTTCCCATCTGTTCTATCTGGCATCCAACGTGAGCTTCTGGTGGTATTTGGGGATATTTGTCTTTATCATGTCAGGTATGGGTTGTATTTTAGGTAGCGATACGATAGATCTGTATGACAAGTGGGGAAATTACAAAGGCACCTATTATATAAATAATAAGTAATCTGATGATGCGTAATAATACAAGAAACTAAATATAAACAATATGAATTTCAGGTATATATTAAAGTTCGGTTTCTATTTCTTATTCTTGTTGGCTATATATATAAGCTCAATATGTTATTCAAATCGTTCTGTTTCGGACGACCCGCCTCAAATTGTATTGAAAAAGAGTACGGATATGTACTTCAAGTGGGATAAAGACTATGTAACAAAAGTGTCTCTGAAGGCAGGTGACAGTTTAAGTGTGCTGGCCCATGCTTCAAGTACAAGTACAGATGGCAAACAGTATTGGGTGGAGACCAGAGACGGGCAGCGTGGCCTTGTCTCTCAGGATGACGCAGACAATGGGATGGCGGCAAATAATATTCCTGAATACAATCGTAAGCAGAATCTAGGTACATTAAAAATGTCGCAGAATCATTTTAATGAGATGTGTACTACTAAGACCCCTGCAGAATTGGATGAACTATGGGATCTTGCAGAGTTTGTGTGCCACACCGATTCTGGAATAACGATGCGTTATCAGGTAGCTGTGCTGAAGAAGGAAGATGGTAAAATCTATCGTCCTGTTGTGACGTTCCAAAACGACTCCCTTTCGAGTGTTTCTTGGGGCGAACCACTTGTAGCTATAAATGGATGGTTGTTACGTATTCTCCCTGCTTCGAGTGCTATCGTTGACGGGTGGCATCAGGCAATTGACGGGTTCTATTATCCTATCCAATTTTTTGACCCTTACCCTTGGTATATTTATCTCCCAGGTTATGCGCTTTTGATTATTATTTGGTTGATATGGTTGTTTTTCACTTTCCTGATGGTTCCATTTTTGTTCCTTGCCCTGATAGCCATGCGCATACCGTTTAGCTTTATGTCAACCAGGGTATTGCAGTGGTTCACGTTGGGTGTGTTGTTTGTCTGTGCCTATATATGGCTCGTCCTCTCACTAGTCAGTGACCATTGGTGGTTTATTATGGTCCCATGTTTGGGAGTGATAGTGTGGCTATTCTATGTGTTCCTCGTCGATGCCTATTTAGATAAACGCTGTCCATATTGCGGTGCTATGTGTGGTAGTCAAGTAATAAACGACGAGATCACATCTATTAGATTGAGTAAATCAAGATCCAGTAGTTTTTTACAGACTCTTAGTCGGAAAACAATAATACATAAAATTGGAGACAAAACTACACATCGGGATATTTATGATGAGAATCTATATCAAGACTATAAAGATACTTATCAGGTATATGATCATACAGTTACAGTTAAATGTAATCACTGTGGTGGTGAATGGAAACGCTACAATACAACATCAGAGTTGATAAATCGTGAGGAAGATGGAACTCACATAGGTACAAGTTCTTATACTGATTATAATTCATGAAACGGAAAACTAAATTACATGGTTGGCTGCTGAAGTTCGACCGGATATTCTCGGAGAGTGTATGGCAGCAGATATTGGTTCTGATCGGTATCTTCTTGGTGGCATTGGTCATCGGGTGGATAGTGTGCTCACAACTCACCTTTGGAGAGAGTGCTCAAAACCTGACGTTCTGGGAGTGGGCGTTGTATATCCTGATTGATGGCAATGCACTCAACACCCTTTACATGGATGATTTCCCTGAAGGTGGACGAAGGTGGGTCATGCTGTTTGTTACACTGGGTTCTCTTTTAGGTGTCATCCTCTTTGGGGGCATGCTGATCTCCATCTTTACCAATATGTTGGAGCGTCGTATAGAGAATTACCGGTCAGGTAAGAAAACTTATCTCATTTCTGGTCATACGGTGATTCTTGGCTATGATGAAATCGTCCCGTCAATTATCAGGCAGGTTTGTGAAAGTGATGATCAGATGTATGTGCTGCTGCAGAGTTCACTGGCCAGCGAGGAACTACGGGAAAAGCTACAGGTGTCGATAGCACAGGAATATGATGAGCGTATCATCATCAAGAATGGACATCGTACCTCTTTACAAGACTTGCTAGGACTCCGTCTGGCCAAAGCCTGTAACATCTATGTAGTTGGCGACCGCACAACGGAGAATCATGATGCAATGAATATCGAATGTCTTGATAAGATAGCCGAATTGTTGGAGCAGGCAGGCGGTGAACATCCTGATACCGTCACCGCATTCTTTGAGAATGCAGAAACTTATGCAGCCATGCAGGTGACAGACCTATTCGAGAACTTGAGGCAAATCGGTGTGGAGTTTGTGCCATTCAACTTCTATGTTGATTGGGCCAAGCAAATGTTTGTTGATTGTAACTATACTGATCATGGTGTAACCCATAATTATCCTCATTTGGATCGTACCGGTATCACGCCTGACGATAACCGTCATATCCATCTTGTTATTGTGGGGACTTCCACGTTTGGTGTCACACTGGCTGTCGAAGCAGCCAAGATGTTACACTTCCCCAATTTTGACGGTAAGAACCATAAGACGGAAATTACCTTTATTGATCAGAATGCCGATACGGAAAGCCAGGTCTTCATTAGTAGGTACCGTCATTTCTTCGAAGTTGAGTCTTATCGTTATGAAGATGAGTTGAAACCCGCCACAAAGTTCAGTGGCAAAGATGCGGATTTCCTTGATGTGGAATTTGGTTTCGTCAAAGGCGACATCTATTCGCCTGAGATCCAGAAGCAGATAAACCAATGGGCTACAGATGACAAACAATTGTTATCACTTGTACTTGCCATGTCTGATTCTCGTCAGAATATATCTGTTGCCATGAGTCTTCCTGATGAGGTCTATGAGTCGTGTGTACCTGTCTTTGTTCGTCAAAACACGTCCAGCAAGTTCCTTTCAAAGCTTCAGGAAATATCTGCTGTTCATCAATATGAGAAGATGATGATTGGTGCTGATGGGCAGATTATATCTTCAAAACCAGTTAGTCGATATGCCAACATCTATCCTTTTGGTATGACAGATATTGTCTTCGATGTTCAGAAGCGTACCCAACTGATGGCAGAGTGTATCAACTACCTGTACCATCTTTATTTCAACACAACAAAAGTTGCTGATGATGGTCTGGAGGGGATGATGAAGTATGATCGTCAGGAAGTGCTTCAGGAGGCTCATGACTTTTGGAAGAAATGTAAGGAGTCAGACCAATGGTCGAGCCTTTATGGAGCCTATAACATTCCTTTCAGAGTGCGGACCTTTGAGGCTATGGGCATTAACGACCTGTCGCATCTGGATCATGGCCTTGTAGAGCGTATGGGTATTGTTGAACATAACCGCTGGACGGTTGAGAAACTCTTGATGGGCTTCCGCAAACCATTGCCGCATGAGGATTCCTACAATCTTAAAGCCGATGCAAAGACAGTCAACGATTTCAAGAAGAATAACAACAAACGTCACTTCATTCACAGTGATATCCGGCCATACGATCAGTTGGATAGCATTCAGGAAATAGATAAGGAGATCGTGCGATTCATTCCCTGGTTCTTGAAGATGGTAAATGGGCCTCAAGAGCCCTAGTCCGCCATCACATTGATAACTTTTTATACCTTTGCAATGTCGACAGTGAGGCGAAATTTGCTGGCAGGCGTAGGAAATCTTTTTCCCACGCGTACTAATAAAAACTCGTACGTGTAATAGAAAAACCTCCTACCGGGGCCTGGCCCTAGTAGGAGGTTTTATCATGAAAGAATCTCTCGATGACTTTCCTGACCCGATTATATATTTCGAGGCAGAAATACAAAAAAAGCGGGATGACTGCGTGTTATTAAGATAAAATGTATATCTTTGCAGCGCATAAACCGTTAATCAGAGAAAATGATCAGATATACCAAGAAGGAAGAGATATGGAACGCCTCGTCGCACGGCGGGGGTATCCTGTTAGGGGTGGTGTTCGGCATCATCTTCCTGATTTGGTGTTTCCATAGCGATAACGACTGGGCGCGGGTCAGTGTGATTCTTTATCTCTTCGGTATGCTGGGATCGTATGTGGCATCGACGCTCTACCACTCGATGAAGCATCATTCGAAATGGAAGGAACGCCTGCGCAAGTGGGACCATGCTGCTATCTACTGGCACATCGCTGGCTCATATTCGCCGCTGACACTGGTGGCACTGCGCGAACAGGGCTACTGGGGCTGGAGCCTTTTTATCTTCGTGTGGACGTGTGCGCTGGCAGGTACGATCGTCAGTTTTATCAGACTGAAGGAGCACTCCAACCTGGAAACGTTCTGCTTCGTAGGGATGGGGCTGAGTGTGCTTGTGGCCTTCAAGCCACTGATCGACTCAGTGCCTGCTGCCGCTTTCATCTGGATTATCGCCGAAGGCGTGAGCTATATCACGGGAGCGGTATTCTATTCACTGAACAAGACGAAATATATGCACTCTGTGTTCCACTTCTTCGTGCTGGCGGGGTCGGTCTGTCATATCATCGCGGTGTGGGATGTGCTGATGGCGTACTTATAATAAAATGTAAAATGTAAAAATGCAAAAAAGGATAGAAGGGTAAAAAAGTAAAAAGGTAAGTGTTTTATTTGGTGGTTTGAGCGAATATTATTAATTTTGCACGCAAATTTGCAAATTTAACAGAATTATGGCTTATACACGACTGACTGCTGCAGAGGCTGCAGCACTGATTAAGAATGGCGATCATATCGCCATGAGTGGTTTTACGCCTGCCGGTGTGGCTAAGGCAACCACCAAGGAACTGGCCAAGCTCGCTGTGGCTGAGCACGAGGCTGGACGCGAGTTTAAGGTAGCAATCTTCACAGGTGCCTCAACAGGACAGAGCACCGATGGCGATCTGGCTAATGCGCAGGCAATCCTCTACCGTGCGCCTTACACGACGAATCCTGACTTCCGTAAGCACGTGAACCTGGGAGAGATTCCCTATAACGACCTGCACCTGAGCCACATGGCACAAGAATTGCGCTACGGATTCTATGGTGACGTGGACTGGGCTATCCTTGAGGTGTGCGATATCGAGGAGGTGGGCAACGACTATCATGTGTATCTGACGGCTGCGGGCGGTATCTCTCCGACGGCTGCACGTCTGGCCAAGCACGTGATCCTGGAGCTGAACTCGTTCCATAACCCCAATGCCAAGTTCATTCACGACGTGTATGAGCCGCTCGATCCCCCTTACCGCAAGGCTATCCCCATCGAGCATGTTGGCGACCGTATCGGTAAGCCTTATGTGTCGATTCCCAAGGATAAGGTGGTAGGTGTCGTGGAGTGTAACATCCCCGACGAGGCCCGCGCCTTCAAAGACAGCGATCCTGTAACGGATAAGATCGGATTCCTGACTGCCGAGTTCCTCGTAGAGGAGATGCACAAGGGCCGTATCCCCAAGGAGTTCCTGCCCCTGCAGAGTGGTGTAGGTTCGACGGCTAATGCTATCCTCGGTGCCCTCGGTGCCGACAAACACGTGCCCGACTTCAATATCTATACGGAGGTTATTCAGAACTCGGTGATCGAGATGATGCTCAACGGCCGCGTGAAGGACGCTTCGGCCTGCTCGCTGACCGTGTCGAACGAGTGCCTGATGGATGTCTATAACAATATGGACTATATGAAGCAGCACCTGACACTGCGCCAGAGCGAGATCTCGAACTCGCCTGAGATTATCCGTCGCTTAGGTGTAATTGCCATCAATACAGCCATCGAGGCCGACCTCTATGGTAACGTGAACTCTACTCATATCAGCGGTGTGAAGATGATGAACGGTATCGGCGGCTCGGGTGACTTCATCCGCAATGCCTACCTCTCGATATTCACTTGCCCATCGGTGGCCAAGGGCGGTGTGATCTCGTCGATCGTACCTTTCGTCAGCCATCAGGACTCTTCGGAGCACGACGTGAACATCATCGTGACGGAACAGGGTGTGGCCGACTTGCGCGGCAAGAGCCCCGCACAGCGTGCTGAGACGATTATCGAGAACTGTGCACATCCCGACTACAAGCAGCTGCTCTGGGATTACCTGAAGATCTCGAAGATGGGACAGACACGTCATAACCTGACAGCAGCCTTCGCCATGCACGACACACTGGCGCGCAAGGGCGACATGAAACTGACTGATTTCGCTGAATACGTGAAATAAAAAGCAGAGGCACTCCACACAAACGGGGTGCCTCTTTTTTGCCTTTGATACGTTTTTCAAAGGTTGTGATACAAAAACCGATGGTTTTCTACGGAATTTTGTGTATCTTTGCCGCATAATTTGAATAACTATGCGACGAATCTCATATCTGCTATTTGGTCTGTTACTGGTGCTCAGGGCTTCAGGACAGGCTGGACAGTTCTTGCCTTCGGAACGTTTTTCGAGCGGTCTGATCAATGATATCTGTCAGGATAAGTATGGCTATGTGTGGATTGCCACTGAAAACGGCCTGAACAAATTCGACGGCTATCGCTTTACGACTTACCTGTCGAATCCTGCCGACACGACGACGCTGGCCAGCAATATCGTGACAAGTCTCTACTGCGACCAGAAGGGGCAGTTGTGGGTAGGAACGCGTCTGGGACTTTCGCGCTACAACTATGCCACCGACCGCTTTTCGCATATCCCGTTTACGGAGGGTGTCACGCCGCGTGTGAACCCTATCCTGCAACGGAAGAACGGTGAGTTTCTTGTGGGAACCTCGGGCCGCGGTCTCTATTCGATGATCGGCGATTCGCTGAAGAAGGTGCCCGACGGCTATACGACGGGTTCAGGTAACTGGTACTTCAACCAGATGATAGAAGACAGCCAGGGGCGCTTCTGGAAGTGCGGCTATGGTGAGGAAGTGACGATGAAAGACGGTGCCGGGGTGCACCAGTTCTTCCTGGATCAGGGACAGGGTATCGTCATCAAGATGATTGAGACGGACAGTGGCGTTCTGATTATCAGTCAGCACGGCATCAGCCGCTGTCAGAATGGACAGATGGGCAAGGCTGATATCGACGTGTCGGCTCTCGGCGGCAGCGATGTCGTGATAAGCAGTGCATATCAGAGTAATAGTGGACGTATATATATAGGTACGCGAGGCGACGGTCTCTTCATGTTGGAAAAAGGCAGCAACAGACTGGTGAGGGTGGAGTGCCGGCTGATCGGCTTCGACCTGAACACGGCGAAGATATGGTGCATCCGTGAAGACCGTCAGGGTAACCTGTGGCTGGGCTGTCAGTCAAAAGGTCTGGTGATGATTCCCAAGATACAGCCTCAGTTCTCGTCGTGGAGTTTCTCTGCCCAGGGTTACCGCATCAGTTCTACGGTGACTTCAGTCTGTGAAGGCGATCAGGGGATGATCTGGACGGTGGTACAGGGCAATGGCGTCTATGGCTTCGACAAAAACGGCCACGTGGTGGCACACCCGGCTTCGCCCCCGTCGGCAGAGTTCCTGTATCGCGACCAGAAGGGTCGATACTGGATAGGCAACAATGAGTCGCTATATGCCTACGACCCGCTGACAGGCAGGTCGCAGCACCATGTGTCGTACGTGAGTGAGAAGCTGAACGATATGACCGATGCCGGTACTGGGCAGCTCTTCATCTCGACCTATTCACGCGGTCTGAGTGTCTATACGCCAGAGACCCACACGTTCAGGAACTTCCTCTTGACACAGACCGACCACGTGAGAGGACAGCTCCACAACAACTGGATACAGGCGATGATGCCCGACAGGAAGGGCTGTGTATGGATGGCTACAGCGGCTGGTGTGTCGTGCTATGACCCGCAGAAAGACACTTTCCGGCCGTATGGTTGGGATAACCTGCTTGACGGCAAGATGTGCTATTCGCTTTGTGAGACGAAAAAGGGTGATATTCTGATCGGAACCGACCAGGGGCTGTTTGTGTATCATCAAGGCGACCAGCAGGCTGAACGCTTTCCTTATGGAGAAGCGCTGTCCACCAAGGTGGTGGGCTATATCGTAGAGGCCAATAACGGTGATATCTGGTGCGCCACCTCGATGGGCATTTGGCAATTTGACCAGCGTAAGAAGCAGTTCGTGGGACACGTGAGCGGCAATGGTCTGACGATGAAGGAATACGTGAACTGCGTGGGTCTGCATACCGACAATGATATGATCTATTTTGCCAACAACGACGGGCTGACCGTGTTTGACGCTGCTCAGGTGACAGGTAGTCATAAAGACCTGCCACCCGTGAAACTGACGGGGTTCTTCATTGCTGGCAATCCTGTGAACACGCTGACAGAGTCGAACGACAAACTGGTGGCAGAGGGCCCTGTCATCGAGACCGATCATTATCAGGTGTCGTATCTCGACAACAGTGTCACCTTGGAGTTCTCGTTGCTCGACTTCGTGAATCCTAGCAATATCGTCTATGAATACCGCATCAACGAGGCCAAGTGGCTCCAGACGCCCGAGGGCCAGAACAACATCCAACTGAGCCATATGCAGCCAGGCACCTATAAGATAGAGGTGAGAGCCCTGTCGGCTGGTGTCTATTCAGAGACGAAGACCATCACACTGAAGGTGTCGCCGCCCTGGTATCGCTCGGGTTGGGCCTACAGCCTGTATTTCCTGGTGGCGCTCTGTATCATCGCTGCCGTAGGTCTGTTGCTGAAGCGCAGTGCCCGTCAGCACATGGACGAGGAGAAGATGAAGTTCCTCATCAATGCCACCCATGATATCCGCTCGCCGCTGACCCTGATCATGGGACCGCTTGCCAAGTTGAAGACACTTATCGGCGAGGGTGAGGGGAAGGTTTATGTAGAGACCATCGACCGTAATGCCCAGCGCCTGATGCTGCTGGTCAACCAGATACTCGACGAGCGCCGCATCGACAAGAACCAGTTGCAGCTGCACTGCAGGGAGACGAACATGGTGGACTTTATCAGTGGTATCTGTAAACTCTACCAGTATAACGCCAGTCAACGGAACATCACGTTCACCTTTGAGCACGAGAAAGACCACGTGCTGGCATGGGTTGACAGGATTAATTTCGACAAGGTGGTATCCAACCTGCTCTCGAATGCTTTCAAATACACTTTCGACGGTGGCGAAGTGAAGGTGATGCTCCATGAGACGGAGAAAGAGGTGGAGATTCAGGTGGTGGATAATGGTGTAGGGCTCAAAGACGAAGAGACCGAGCACCTGTTCGACAGATTCTATCAGGGGCGCAGCTCTGACGATCTGGGCATGCAAGGAACAGGTATCGGACTGAACCTATGCCGTTCGATCACCCAGCTGCACAAGGGACAGATCAAGGCGCAGAACAGGAAAGACGGTGTGCAGGGTGCCTGCTTCACGGTCACCATCCCCAGAGGCAATGCCCACCTGAAGCCCGAACAGATTATCACGGAGGCACCCGCCAAGGAAGTGCTTTCGGCTGGTAACGGTGCTAAGCAGCAGTTCAAGCAGTTCCGTATCCTGATTGTCGATGACGATCACGAGATAGCCGACTATATCACCAGTGAACTGGGCAGTCATTATAAGTTCGACCACCGCCCGAACGGCAAAGAAGGTCTGAAGGCACTATTGACACAGGAGTATGACCTGGTGATCAGTGACGTAATGATGCCCGAGATGGACGGTATCACTATGCTGAAACGTATCAAGGACAACCCGCAGATATCCCAGATACCCGTAATCATGTTGACCTCGAAGGCTGAGGTGGAACATAAGCTCGAGGGACTGAAGTCGGGTGCTGATGCTTATATCGCCAAGCCCTTCAATATGGAGGAACTGCACATCCAGATCGACAACCTTATCGACAACTTGCGCCGTCTGCGCGGCAAGTTCAGTGGAGCCGTTGATCAGGAGAAACGTGTAGAGAATATTGAGGTGAAAGGAAACGACGATGCGCTGATGGAGCGCGTGATGCGGTCAGTGAACACCAACATGTCGGATCCCGACTACAATATTGATGCGCTGGCCAGTGACGTAGGTATCAGCCGAGCACAACTGCATCGCAAGATGAAGGAGATTACTGGTATCTCGTCGGGTAAGTTCCTTCGTAACCTGCGTATGGAACAGGCTGCCCGTCTGCTGAGGGAAGGAAAGGTAAACATCTCACAGGTAGCCGACAAGGTAGGCTATGTGGATCAGGCTCATTTCTCTATCGCATTTAAGTCTCATTTCGGCATGTCACCCTCCGAATATGCGGAGACACATAAGAGTTGACAGAAGCGACAATATGTGATAATGTATCGGTGTTTTGCGATTTTGTTGCAAAATGCCGATTTTCTTTTATTTGAACGATAATCGCATATCCCTGCAACAATTTTCCTGCAACAAAAACCAAAAGAAGGTCTATCTTTGCAGCAGATTTCTGATTATCTATAACTAATTAAACTATTTATGGAAAAGAAAAAAGTATTGAATCGGATCCTGATGATGCTTATCGTCTTGATGGCATGCCCCGCCATGCTGTCGGCTCAAAGCATCGTCAAAGGTAATGTGAAGGACGATGCCGGCGAACCCGTCATCGGTGCTACGGTAAGGGAAGTCGGAACACAGAATGCGACTGTGACCGATTTCGATGGTAACTTCGAACTGAAGAACGTGACGAAGGATGCCGTCAGTGTCTCTTATGTGGGTTATCTGACCCAGACAGTGCAGACGAAGGGTAAGAGCTTCGTGGAGGTAACACTGCAGGCCGACCAGAAACTGCTCGACGAAGTGGTGGTCGTAGGTTATGGTACGATGAGAAAGAGCGACGTCACAGGTGCTGTGACCCGCGCAAATATCCAGGCCTTCGAGAAGAGCCCCAACACCAACCTGCTGCAGTCGCTGCAGGGTACGGTGCCAGGACTTAACGTCGGTCAGGCCAGCTCAGCAGGTGGTAACCCCGAAATCTCTATCCGTGGTGCCAACACCATCTCTGGTAGCACCAGCGTGCTGATCATCCTCGACGGTATTATCTATACAGGTAGTCTTTCAAGTATCAACCCTGCCGATATCGAGAGCGTTGACGTCTTGAAAGATGCTTCTGCTACAGCCGTTTATGGTGCTCAGGCTGCCAATGGTGTGCTGCTCATCACTTCAAAGAAGGGTGTCAAGGGTAAGGCAAAGGTGAACTTCTCAAGCAGCTACAGCATCCAGACACCTACTAATAAGATGCACACGATGAACCGCAACGAGATGCTCAACTTCGATAACGAGTGTCTGTGGCAGTTCTCTAAGACCAAGGAGTCGGGCTACACCCAGCAGGATCCTAACTTCAAGCTCTCTGAGCGTATGCCGGATGCCTGGATGACCGATGATCAGGGTAATATCATTCCCGGTGACTACAACTGGTGGGATGACTTCACCCGCAACGGTTCTATCTGGGAGAACAAGCTGAACGTATCAGGTGGTAGCGACGCTATGTCATACCTGATCTCACTGGGTAACACCCAGCAGAAGAACTATCTGCTCAACGATGAGTACAAGCGTAACTCTATCCGCGTGAACCTCGACATCCAGCCCGTGAAATGGTTGAAGGCTGGTATCCAGGCTTTCGGTTCATTTGAGAATCGCGATGGTCAGGAGACCTATCTCCCCTTCCTCATTGAGTGCAGCCCGCTGACTCAGCCTTATGATGAGAATGGTAACATGAACCACTATCCCGCCCACGACGCACGTGAGAACCCATATCATGGCTCACTGGTGGACGACTATGATCGTACGAACTCATTCTTTGCTAATGTCTATGGTGAGGTGCAGCTGCCTCTGAAGGGTCTGACCTACCGCATCAACTTCGGTAACAACTATCGCATCAGTGAGCATCACTATGCCAGCGAGTTTGCAGAGAACAGCAACGGTCAGGCATACAAGCACCACGGTACCTATTATGACTTTACACTTGATAACATTCTGAATTATACCAACGACTTCGGCAAGCACTCAGTAGGCGCTACGCTCGTCTATGGTGCATCACGCCGTAAGTATAGCTATACCGCTGCCGACGCTAAGCTCTTCCCACGTATGACGCTGGGTTACAACTCACTGGAGCTTGCTTCTACGCAGACCACTAACTCTGACGCTTGGCTGGAGACACTGCTCTATCAGATGGCTCGTGTGAACTATTCTTACGATGGCCGTTATCTAGTAACAGCTACTGTACGTCGAGATGGTTACTCTGGTTTCTCTTCAAACAATAAATCGGCTGTGTTCCCATCAGTCGCTCTCGGTTGGGTCATCTCTAACGAGGAGTGGTTCAAGGTTCCTCAGATTAACTATCTGAAACTCCGCGCTGGTTGGGGTATGAGTGGTAACCAGACTTCACGCTACTCTTCACTGGCTCGCGTCAACTCTTCTATCGGCTATATCTTTGGCGACGGTGTCTCTGGATCAATGCGTCAGGAGCTGGCTTCTATGGAGAACAATAACCTGAAGTGGGAGAAGACCTCTGGTTTCAACTTCGGTCTCGACTTCGCTCTCTTCGACAGCCGCATCACTGGTAATATCGAGTATTATACCACTAAGACCAAGGACCTGCTCTACGCTGTGCAGATTCCTTCAATCACTGGTTTCAACTCTATCATGTCGAATGTCGGTGAGATCCAGAATAACGGTTTCGAAATCACCATCAACTCTCGTAACATCCAGACCAAGGATTTCGAGTGGACCTCTATGTTCAACCTCTCTACGAACAGCAATAAGATCAACAAGTTGTCAGGTCTCGACACCAACGGCGACGGTAAGGAAGACGACCTTACTTCATCTTCTCTGTTCATCGGTGAGTCGCTCTCAGCTATCTATGACTATACAGTCGATGGTATCTGGCAGGTAGGCGACAATATTCCCGAAGGCTTCCATCCTGGTAACTACCGCGTGGTAGATATCAACAACGATGGTAAGATCGACGAGAACGACCGCAGTATCATCGGTAAGGCTGATCCTTCTGTACGCATGGGCTTGCTGAACAGCTTCAAGTACAAGAACTTCACACTGAGCTTCTTCCTCAACGCCGTTCTCGGTGGTAGCAAGAGCTTCCAGGGTAAGAACTCATTCGCTGAGCTCGTCAATGATAACACCCTGCGTCACAACCGCCTGACAGAGCAGGTCGATAACTTCTGGACACCTTCTAACCCAGGTGGTATCTACGCACTCTACAATGCCAACCCCGCCATCAATCCTTATCGCTACGAGAACCGTTCGTTCCTGCGTCTCCAGGATATCACCCTCGCTTACGATCTGCCTAAGCAGTGGATGAACTACATCGGCATCGACGGCATCAACCTCTATGTAAGCTGCAAGAACCTGCTGACCATCACTGGCTGGCATGGCTGGGACCCAGAGCCTAACATGACCTATCAGGACATTAATGGTCAGAACCGTATGACGGGTAGCTGCTATGACAACCGTCCGGTTATGAAGAGTGTAACATTTGGTATCAATATCAATCTTTAATTGCCATTACACATGAAAAAGATAATTTTATTCACCGTTTTATCAGCCTTGGTGCTGACTGGATGTAACGAAGACAAGTTCCTCGAGGAAAGGGCTCTCGACTTCAACTCTGCATCTAACTCATATAATACGAAGGCAGACTTCGATGCTGCTGTCACCGAGCTCTATTTCCTGACTCGTGAGGAGTTCTATACGACTTACGACCGCACAACCGACCTCTCGAAGTTCGCCGATATGTGGATTACTGCCGACCCGCTGCAGTCGAACGTTACTGCCGACCTCTCTCCCTCGGGTGGTATCGCTAAGTTCTACTGGGATGAGAACTATAAGCTCATCGCACAGGCCAATACCGTCATCAGCCGTGTGGCAACTGCTACAGGTCTGACTGATGCCCAGAAGAAGGAGTTCGAGGCTAAAGGCCGTTTCTTCCGTGCCTTAGGCTATCGTACACTTGCTTACCTCTATGGTGGTGTGCCCCTTCAGATTGAGGAGGTAACTTCTCCGAAGACCGACTATACCCGTGATACGAAAGAGAATGTGCTGGCTCAGGTCGTACAGGATCTGGAGTTCGCCGTTGCCAATCTGCCTGAAATCAATGCCGTCAAAGATGGTGAGATCAGCAAGCCAGCTGCTAACATGCTGCTGTCTGAGGTCTATCTGGCTACAGGTGCCAACGATAAGGCTGCCAGCGCTGCTTCGGCTGGCATCAACAACCCGAATCTGGCTCTGATGACTGAGCGTTTCGGCTCACAGGCTAAGGAAGATGGTGACGTGTTCTACGATCTGTTCCGTCCGAACAACCAGAACCGTGCCTCTGGCAATACTGAGGGTGTATGGGTAATCCAGTTTGAGACCAACGTTGAGGGTGGTGGTAACAACACGAGCCACTTCTTCTGGAATCCAGGTAGCTTCTGGGGTGAGCGCTTCTTTGCTCCGCAGGTTGACAAGTTCCAGATTATCAAGCCTGACGGTACTCGTCTCCAGCTCTTCAACTGGCCTATTGGTGACATGACTGGTGGTCGTGGTATCGGTACTCACTATGCCGTTAACCACCTCTATAACGAGATCTGGGCTAAGGACTTCAATGATATGCGTAACTCAGAGTTTAACTGGCCTCGCCGCTTCAAGGTTCATCGTGCCAACGTGCTCGACGAGAATCCTGAGTTGAAGGCTGCTATGCCCGACGGATACTTCGACCTCGAGAATACCAAGTTGCCTGCAGGCTGGTCGATGGAGACTGGTTTCGGAGGTGGTGTCAATGCTACCACTCAGCTCCCGAACCGTTTCATGTGCGGCTACTCTACGAAGATGACCACACCGTTCCATCATCCTGATGCACAGTATCAGAACAAATCGACCTACCAGCTCGCTGGTACGGGTGGTAAGACCTATACCGACCAGTACTTCTTCCGTCTGGCCGAGGCTTATCTGCTGCGTGCTGAGGCTTATGTCAAGTTGGGTAAGAATGCTGAGGCTGCTGCTGACATCAACGTGCTTCATGCTCGTGCCAAGGCTGCTCCATGTACTGCCGAAGAGGTCGATCTCGACTATGTGCTCGATGAGCGTCTCCGTGAGCTTACCTGTGAGGAGAAGCGCCGTCTGACGCTGTCTCGTGTTGGCAAACTTGCTGAGCGCATCAAGAAGTATAATCCATACTTCAGTGCTGCACACAGTGCAGATGGTAAAGACTATGATGCTCACTTCGATCTGTTGCCAGTTCCCCTGTCAGCCATTCAGGCCAACAAGGATGCAAAGCTGGAGCAGAACCCTGGGTATTAATACTATAGGTTAGTTAATAGTTAGTTAGTGAATTTAAGATTGTGATCAAAGAAGCCTGGGCTTGAGAAAGTCTGGGCTTTTTTTAAACCGAAACCATAAATTTTGAATATGAGGGAACAGAATTATCTTTGCACAGAAATCCGGAGGATAACCTGGCGCACGCTGTTTTTACTGCTCTCGCTCGTTCCTTTATGCCTGCAGGGCAGAAGTTTCATGGTCAGGAACGCCAGCATCAGCTATGATGCCAGTGAGCCCTATCAGGTGGTACGTGCCATCGGCGACTTGCGACATGATATTGCCCTCGTGGCAGGTGTAGGAGAACCTACCGACCGCCAGATCGTCGTAGGCACCTATGGTCAGAGCCAGTTGATCTCAGACTTGATTGCCAAGGGGCTGCTGAAGGCATCCGACTTGGAAGGGCGCTGGGAGAATTACGTCATCACCGTTACCGCCGAGGCTCAGCCTCGTCTGGTGATAGCCGGCAGCGATATGCGAGGCACCATCTATGGCATCTACGACGTGTCGCAGCGTATCGGCGTCTCTCCATGGTATTGGTGGGCCGATGTTCCAGTGCATCAAAATCCAGAGGCCACTGTCGATTGCGACTATTTCGTGTCGGGAGAGCCTTCTGTCAAGTATCGTGGTGTCTTCATCAACGACGAAGACTGGGGACTGATGCCCTGGGCTTCTACCAATTATGAACGCGAGTTGGGCGATATAGGCCCTAAGACCTATGCCAAGGTCTGCGAACTGCTGTTGCGACTGAAGGCCAACATGCTGGCTCCAGCCATGCATAGTTGCACGGGTGCCTTCTATAGTCATAAGGAGAGCATGGCTGTAGCCGATTCCTTCGGCATCATCATCACCACCTCTCATTGTGAGCCGTTATTGTTGAATAATGCTGCCTTGTCGGAGTGGGATGAGAGCCGCGACGGCGACTGGAACTACAAGACCAACCGCGCGACAATCCTGAAGAAGTGGGACGATCGTCTCACCGAGGCTTCCCGTTATGAGAATATCTATACCACCGCCATGCGTGGCCTGCATGATGAGGGGTTGCGAGGCCATCTGCCGATGGAGGAACGCGTGCCGCTGATTACGAAGGTGATGGAAGAGCAGCGCCAGTTGCTCGAGAAGCATATAGGCAAGCCCGCCACAGCCATCCCCCAGATATTTGTGCCATACAAGGAGACGATGGCCATCTATGAGAACGGTCTTCAGGTGCCCGATGATATTACGCTCGTATGGGTCGATGATAACTATGGCTACATGAAGCGCGTATCGAATCCTGAGGAGCAAAAGCGTTCGGGTAGAGCGGGTGTCTATTATCACCTTTCCTATTTGGGCGCACCCCATGATTACCTGTGGCTTAACACTACGCCGCCCGTGCTGATGTACGAGGAGCTTAAGAAGGCCTACGACAACGGAGCCGACCGCTATTGGCTCCTGAATGTGGGCGACATCAAGCCGATGGAACTGGGTATCCAGACCTTCATGGATATGGCCTGGAACGTCGGCGCCTTCAATTTCGAAAACGTCAATCGGCACCAGTCGGCATTCCTCGCCACCGTTTTCGGTGCTGATGCCCAGTCACTGCTCGACACCTATTATCGGCTTGCCTGGAGTCGCAAACCCGAGTTCATGGGCTTCGAATACCAATGGGACGACATGGCCCATACAGGTCTTAAGGATACCGAATACTCGTTTACGAACTATGCCGAAGCCCAGCAGCGTCTGGCCGACTATCAGCGCATCAGCGACGAGGCAGAGCAGATAGGGGATGGTCTGCCGACAGACCTTAAGCCTGCATGGTTCGAGATGGTGCAGATGTCCGTACAGGGGGCTTTTCAGATGAACCGTAAGTTCCTCATGGCACAACTGAACCACGAACTCCTTGCACAAGGCCGCAAGGCAGAGGCCAACTGGGCTGCGCGCCAGATGGAACTGGCCTACGACAGCATCAACGCCCTGAACCTGCGTTATAACGAGCTGCTCGACGGTAAATGGCGGGGTATGATGGCACTGTCAACCAGTTTTACCAATACGGCGCTCTACTATCAGAAACCCCAGGTGACTTATACCGAGGGGGCAGGCGAGACACCTGTCGATTTGACTCCAATGCCGACGTTGTCCGAAGGTTTCCAGGTCATCAATCTGGCCAATTATACCCGCAAGAGTCCTGATGCCCAACTGATCTCCGGACTCGGCTACGACTGGCAGGTGATGCAGCTGGGTGAGGCAACCTACCGTTTCTCCGCGCCCAAGACCGATAAGGTCGAGGTGCTATTCTATACCGTGCCTTTCTGGCCTCTCTATGCAGGCAAGAGCAATCGCGTAGAGGTCAGTATTGACGGGGGTGAACCGCAGGTCTTCGAGAATAAGTTCGTAGAATACGGTCGTACATGGAAAGACCAGGTGATGCGTAACGGCGCCCCTTGTCGTCTGTGTTTTTCCATCAAGCCGAAGCGTCAGCATACCATTACTTTCCGTGCAATCGATGCGGGGCAGATGCTTCAGCGCGTCACCATCGACTGGGGAGGCTTCAAGCCCGCATATATCGGACCAGACCAAAATTAAGACAAGTTTTAGCCCCGACAATGATTATCAAATGATAGTTTTTGGCTGTAAAGTGCGTGTTTTTAATCGAAAATATGTATCTTTGCAGCCAAAATTATTAGAATGTATGGAATCGAAATTAGTTATTTATAATACGCTGACGCGTCAGAAGGAGCGTTTCGAGCCCCTTCATGCCCCCAATGTGGGTATGTATGTGTGTGGGCCAACCGTCTATGGTGATCCCCATCTGGGGCATGCCCGTCCTGCCATAACCTTCGACCTCGTGTTCCGCTATCTGAAGCACTTGGGCTATAAGGTTCGCTATGTACGTAACATCACTGACGTGGGCCATCTGGAGCATGATGCCGACGAGGGTGAGGACAAGATTGCCAAGAAGGCACGGCTGGAGCAGCTGGAGCCGATGGAGATAGCACAGTATTACACGAACCGCTATCATCAGGCGATGGATGCGTTGGGCGTGTTGCGCCCTTCAATAGAGCCGCATGCCACTGGTCATATCATCGAGCAGCAGCAGCTGGTGCAGCAAATCATCGACAACGGATTTGCCTACGAGAGCAATGGCTCAATCTATTTCGATATTGAGGCTTACAACAAGAAATATCAGTATGGTATCCTCTCAGGGCGCTCGCTGGAGAACATCAAGGATGCCTCGCGCGAACTCGACGGGGTGGGCGAGAAGCATAACCAGGCTGACTTTGCCCTGTGGAAGAAAGCGCAGCCTGAACACATCATGCGATGGCCTTCGCCCTGGAGCGACGGATTCCCCGGCTGGCACTGTGAGTGTACGGCGATGGGACGCAAGTATCTGGGCGAGGAGTTTGATATCCACGGTGGCGGCATGGACCTCGTGTTCCCGCACCATGAGTGTGAGATAGCTCAGGCTACTGCTTCGATGGGGCATCAGGCCGTGAAATATTGGATGCACAACAATATGATTACCATCAACGGACAGAAGATGGGTAAGTCGCTGGGTAACTTCATCACGCTGGAGCAGTTCTTCACGGGCAACCATGAGAAGCTCGAGAAGGCTTACTCGCCTATGACCATCAGATTCTTTATCCTCTCTGCCCACTATCGTGGCACGGTGGATTTCTCGAATGAGGCGCTGCAGGCTGCCGAGAAGGGGCTGGAGAAACTGATGAACGGGTTGGCCGACCTGGATCGCATTCAGGTGGCTGACAAGTGTGATCCGGAAACAGAGAAGGTGGTGAAGAGTCTGAGACAGAAGTGTTACGATGCGATGAACGATGATTTTGCCACACCGCAGGTGATCAGCAGCCTCTTTGAGGCCTGCACCGTCGTGAACAAACTTATTGACCATCAGGCGACAATCTGTGCCGATTGCCTGAAGGAATTGAAGGAGACGATGCATCTCTTTACGGAGGATATTCTCGGACTATCGGCTAACAACACTGCCGGAGGCGCTAACGAGGCTCGTGAGGAGGCGTTTGGAAAGGTGGTCGATATGGTGCTTGAGTTGCGCGCCAAGGCCAAGGCGGATAAAGACTGGGCTACCAGCGACAAGATTCGTGACGAACTGGCTGCTGCCGGTTTCGAGGTGAAGGACACGAAAGATGGTGTCACCTGGAAACTGAATAAGTAAAGGTAAAAAAGTAAAGAGTAAAAATAGAGGCGTATCAGTTGTGATACGCCTTTTTTGTCATTTCGACGGCGATGGTTTTCTCACGGAAGTCATCGAACGACAGATAGGCGAGACCGCCATAGGGGCGGTCGGTACCCCACGAATTCTTCATGATGAAGTATGGCTGCCGATGATCGTCGTGGGCGATGCCTACGATGGCCATGGCATGCTCCTTACTCTCCCAGCAGACACCGTGATGACGGCGCACGGCGCGCTCGGTCTTGGCCAGCAGCGAGTCGATGGGGATATTATAGAAACGGTCGTTAAGCCAGTTGTCGGGCACGTCGATATCTACGGTCTGATAATAGGGCTGGCGGTCGTCGCTCGTCAGTGCCAGATACTCGTGAGGGGCGCAGACGCTGCGGGCAAACTCCTGGGTGGTGTAGGTGGCGCCGAGCATGAACACCCAGCGGGGCGGAGGCGTATCGGCAGAGTGCATGGCGCTGTAGCCCACGATGCCGTATTTCTGGATGAGCCGGATGAGGGTGGCGCCCATGCCTCGCTTGGATTCTGGGCAGGCACGCTCCTGCTCGAGCATCTTCTCGATAAAAAAAGGTGAGAGATTGACGGAATCGCCCCAGGCGAGGTGCTCCGTCTCGATAGCAGCCAGCATGGCATAGATCCAACACGTCTCGCTATCCCCCTGGTTTTTGATAGGCGTCATGCGGTTCATCACCTCATGGGTATAGCGGGGCAGTTCGTGCTTGGTGCAGCCTGTCAGGAGCAGGGCGAAGGCCACAAAGGCGAACTGTCTCATCAGTAGCCGGGGTTCTGGGTGAGGTTCTCGTTCTGTATAAGGATGTCACCGGGAATGGGGAATACGGTGGTATGGCCGTCGGACTCATCAACGACGGGGTCTATGTCTTCTCCCTCATAGAGACTCTTAAACTGTCCGAAACGGATGAGGTCTTGTCGGCGCCATCCCTCCCAGCAGAGTTCCAACAGTCGCTCGTCGAGCAGGTTCTGCAACGAGATGGGACGTTTGGGCATGTTTACACGATCGCGAATGGCATTGTATTCATCCTGTCCGCCCTCGCCGTTGCGGAACTTGGCCTCGGCCTCCATCAGATAGACATCGGCCAGGCGGAACAGCACGATGTCGTTGTCGGTCAGTTTACCGTCTTTCGTGCCGTTCTTGTCGATGGTGTATTTCTGCATTCTGGCGCCTGCTGTCTCTACAAACGGGCTGTTGCCGAGGTCTTTCGCCACCTTGTCAGGATAATAGACGAGTGGCTTTCCTGTGCGGTCGAGTATGGGGTTGCCGTCGAGGTCTTCCACCACTCCAGCCCAGTAGAAGAACTTGAATCGGTTGTCTTCTTGATTCGTATTGTAGTCGAAGATTTCGAGCACGCGCTTGGTGGCACTCGTACCGTTCTCGCCCGTAAAACCATAGGCTGCAGCATGTCTGTAATGTAGTGAGCGTAACATGTTGCAATTCTGGGTACGGTAGAGGTCTTTATCCATAGGGATTACCCAGATGTTCTCGTTCGACTGCTCGTTGCGCACCATGAAATTGGTAATGAGCGACTTCTCGAGCAGGAAACCGTAACGTTTAATTTCCTCGCAGTAGTAGATGGTAGCCTCCCAGGCGTTCATCGTCTGGTTGTCGATCTGGAATCGTATCTTCGAACCGTCTGGGCGCTCCTTGTCGGTCCAGTCGTCGTCGAGATATACCTCTGCGTTGAGCATCAGTTTTGCCAGCACGAAGAGGGCAACAGGCCTCGTGACTCTGCCATAGTAGTCACCGGGCTTAACACTGTTGTCAGGCATGAGATGATCACAGACCTTCAGCAGTTCATCGATGACAAACCTGAACACCTGTGTGCGGTTCGACTGCTGCACGTATCCCATCGAAGCCTGGCTGGTGGTGATGATGGGCACGCGGGCGAAGAGGTCGAGCAGGTACCAGTAGTAGATGGCTCTCAGGGCGCGCACCTCGGCATTATATTCAGTGTACTGTATTTTCGTCAGCATATTCTGATGGTGTTCGAGTTCTTCGAGCGAGTTGTTGCAGAGGTTGATGACCTTATAGAGATAGAGCCAGGCGTTCTTGGGCAGTTCGTGTCCGGCGTCCCATGCGTGCATATACATGTCTTCCCAGATGCCGCCGTCGAACCAGTCGCCGCCACGTGTGGGCAGCATCGCCTCGTCGGAGCCGAAGGTCTGCAGGTCATACACGCCTCGGCAGGTGCCCTGCAGTCCTTGACCGTCTGTATTGCCACCGATATAATTATATAAGGTGGCCACTGTGTTCATGAAGAGGTCATGGGCATTGGTATAGGCCTGCTCCTCGGGTATCTGGTCGCGTGGATGCTCATCAAGATTGCACCCAACCAGCAGGAGGGTGATGAGGTATAGGGGTAAGATGCGCTTTCTCATATTGTTTAGAATTTAATGCTGACGCCCATGGTGTATGAACGATAGACGGGTAATACATTCTTGTCGTCGATGCCGAGTGTGCCGTTGACGACGCTGGAGTTGATCATTGGTGTAAGGCCGCTGTAACCTGTGATGGTAGCCAGATTGTTGATGGAGACGGAGAGCCGGAGTCCCTGCACGTATTTTGAGCGCAGCGGTACGTTCCAGCCTACGGTGACATAGTCGAAGTTCAGGTAGTCGCCGTCTTCGAGCCAGTAGTCGCTGATAATCTGTGAGATGAGTTTCTTTTCGGGTGCGCCCTTCATCATGTTATAGTTGGGCAGCGACAGCGAGTTCGAGTAAGTGAGTGCCGTGCCGTTATAGATCTGATGTCCGAAGGCGCCGCTCAGGTGGAGTGTCACGTCGCAGTTATGATAGCGGAGGGCGATGTTCGAACCCATAGTGGCCTTAGGCATGGCCTGTCCGCAGATGTAACTATCCTCTGTAACGTCATAGTATTTGGTGCCGTTCTCGAGGGTCTTCAAACCATTACAATGGGGGAGTTTGAACACGCCGATTTGTTCGCCTACAATCTGTTTGACGATGCCGGCAGGGCCGTGGAAGCCTGCTCCCCAGAGGGCAGAGATGGTCTGCGACTGCGGGGCTGTCAGGTATTCATCGTTATACCATCCGTTGAGTGAGAGTAGCTTAGAGCGCTGGAATGCCCAGTTCATGTTGAAACTCAGTTCCAAATCCTTGGTACGCAGCGGGGTGATGCCGAAGCCTATCTCTACACCGCTGTTCTGCATCGAACCGAGGTTGGCGAGCAGTTTGTTGTAGGTAAACGGCGGTACGGGCACGTTATACAAGTAGAGCATATCTTCGGTCTTCGACCTGTAATAGTCGAAGGTCAGTGCCAGACGGTTTGTCCACATGGTAAGGTCGAAACCGATGTTGAAGGTCTTCTTCACCTCCCATTTCAGGTCGGGGTTGGCGTTACGGATGATGCCGAGCGTGGTGGCGATAGAGCCGTTGTAGGGCACGATACCATTAGGCTGCAGGGTCTGCATCGAGTTGTAGGAGTCGATACCGGCCTGGCTTCCTGAGAGTCCGTAGCCGACACGCAGCTTGGCGTTGGTGATGAAGTCGAGCTTCTTCATCCAAGGTTCTTTGCTGATGACCCATGCACCACTGATAGAGGGGAAGAAACCCCAGCGATGATTCTTACCGAACTTCGACGAGGCATCGCCACGGGCATTGGCTGTCAGGGTGTAGCGGTTGAAGAACGTGTACTGGGCACGCAGCAGGAACGACTCCATGTGAGATTCGTTATAATAAGAGTCGGTGCCGTCGGAGGGGCGGTTGGCTCCTGCCGACAGTTTGTTGTAGGAGAAGGCATCGGTCGAGAATCCCGTGGTCGTGGTAAAGAATCCTGTGGAGCGCGCCTTCTCTGCCTCGGCGAGGACCATGAGGTTCAGCGACGAGTTTTTGGTATCCAGGCTATAGGTCAGTGAGAGGTTGCCGCGCAGGTTATCGTTTTTCTGGTGTCCGCGATAAGCCTCACCCTTGCTCCACACACTCATGGGGTAGTAGTGATTGTTGTCAACCGAATTATAAGAGTAGGAGCCGAAGGCACGGAAAGTGAAGTTCTTCGACAGGATGAGATTCGCCTTCATGTGTACGTTGAAGTGCCCGTTGTCTTCATTATTGTCCATATCTAGCAACGCCATGGGGTTGCTAATCCAACTCGCCTCGGTCACCTGATCATATTTTCCTTCCGCATTCTTCGTGGCAGGGAAGGTGGGGTTGAAGGTCGCTGCCGAGTAGATCAGTTTCTGCATGAATGGCAGATAGTTGATTTTCTGCAGCGATCCTACCATGCCGAGATCCACCGTCAGGTGATTGTCGAAGGCCACCTGGGTGATATCGAGTTTGGCTATCAGGTTGCGGTTACCCTGAGTCTTGATGACCGTCTCGTGCTCCATCATACCCACCGATGCACGGTAGTTGGCTGTCTCTGTACCACCACCAAAGGCCACATGGTGGTTCTGTACGAATCCTGTGCGCTCGATCTCCTTGTTGAAGTTCGTGTCATAGCCCAAGTCCATATAACTTTTGCCGTATTGCTGGTTCACCTGTCTGAACTCGTTGGCGTCGAGCATCTCCATGCGCTTGTAAACTGACTCGAAGCCGATGCTGCCGTCGTAAGAGATGTGGAAGGGCTGGGCCTTACCCCTTTTCGTTGCCACCTCGATCACACCAGCGGCACCGCGCGAACCGTACTGGGCCGTCTCCGAGGCATCCTTCAGGATGGTGAAGCTCTCGATGTCGGCGGGATAGATGGTCGAGAGTATAGAAACGTTTGCCGCCACGCCGTCGATGATAACAAGTGGGTCGTTCTTACCTGTCAGCGAGGTGATACCTCTCACGCGCACAGCTGACACCATTGCCTCTTGGTTGCCTATGGGCGTCACCTGCACACCGGCGGCCTGTCCGCTCAGTGCATCGAGCGACGAGATGATCAGACCCTTGTTCATGCGGGCCTCTGTTAACTGGTCGATGGCACCTGCCAGGGTGATGGCGTTGCCTTTCGAGTAACCGATTCTTACCGTTGTCGAGTCGTTGCCAACTGCCTGTGCATCAGCCGATGTTGCGATGGCGAGTGCCAGCAGCGAAAGCCAGCATCTTGGATTCATTGATGTTTGTTTTTGAGGTTTCTGCTGGCAAAGATACGAAATATTCTTTAAATAATCGTGGCTAATTCATAATATTTTTGTAAATTTGCAGCCATGAAGTTAGAAGATTTTGAGATTATGGCGCCTGTAGGCTCGCCTGAATCGCTTGCAGCGGCTATTCAGGCAGGGGCTGATAGCATCTATTTCGGCATCGAGAAGCTGAACATGCGGGCACATTCTGCCTCGACGTTCACCATCGACGACTTGAAGCAGATGGCGCAGACCTGCCGTGAGCATGGTATCAAGAGCTATCTGACCGTCAACACCATTATCTATGGTGAGGACATCCCCCTGATGCACGAGATTATCGATGCTGCCAAGCAGGCGGGCATCTCTGCCGTCATCGCCTCGGATGTGGCGGTGATGACCTATTGTAACCATGTAGGGCAGGAGGTGCATCTTTCCACACAACTCAACATCTCGAATATTGAGGCGCTGCGCTTCTATGCACAGTTTGCCGATGTTGTCGTGCTGGCACGCGAACTCAATATGGAGCAGGTGGCCGAGATCTACCGTCAGGTAGAGGCCGAGCACATCTGCGGCCCCTCTGGTCAACAAATCCGCATCGAAATGTTCTGTCACGGTGCCCTCTGTATGGCCATCAGTGGCAAGTGCTATATGAGTCTGCATGCGGCTAACCGCTCTGCCAACCGTGGTGAGTGTATCCAGATCTGCCGTCGCAGCTATACTGCTACCGATAATGAGACCGGCTATCAGTTGGCTATCGACAATAAGTATATCATGTCGCCCAAGGACCTGAAGACCGTCCGCTTTATCGATCAGATGATGCGCGCGGGCGTGCGCGTATTTAAAATAGAAGGTCGCGCGCGAGGCCCTGAGTATGTCTATACCGTCGTCAAGTGTTATAAGGAGGCCATCCAGGCCGTTCTCGACGGTACCTTTACCGATGACAGGAAGGATGCATGGGACGAGCGCCTGGCAACAGTCTTCAACCGCGGCTTCTGGGATGGCTATTACCAGGGGCAACTCATGGGCGAGTGGAATAAGAACTATGGCTCGAACGCCACAGAGCGCAAGGTCTATATCGGTAAGGGCGTCAAGTATTTCTCAAAACTCGGCGTGGCCGAGTTCTCTGTTGAGGCCAATACATTCAAGGTGGGCGACAAGATGTTGATCACGGGGCCTACTACTGGCGTGATGTACGTGACGGCCGATGAGATTCATGGCGACAATGGTCCTGTAGAGGTGGCTCAGCAGGGCACGCGCGTCTCTATTGCCGTTACGGGCAAGGTACGTCCTAGCGACAAACTTTTTAAATTAGAAACCGTTAATCCTGCATCATGAAAGAAATTATACAGCAACTAGAGATGAATGTTTGCATGGAAGACATGCCTTTGATGAAAGACTTTGTCTTTTCCGTCGCTGAAAAGGTTGGCATGAGTGAGCGCAGGCTTCAGCAGATACGTCTGGCTGTAGAAGAGGCGGTTGACAACATCGTCCATTATAGTGGGGCTACTACGCTCTCACTGACGGCTACTCATCAGTTAAGACGGCTCCGCATCACCATCACCGACAATGGTACGCCTTTCAACCCTCTGGAGATGCCACCGCCCGAACTCAATCTTCCAGGTGCCCAGCGTAAGATAGGTGGGCTCGGCATACACTTCATCCGGCAGATGAGCGATGATGTGTCCTACCGGCGCGAAGACGAAAAAAACATCCTCACAATTACAAAAATCGTCTGAAAATCGGGGTACGACTCCCAAAATATGCAAAAATTGTATCAAAATATGCAAAACCGGAGTACTTTTAGTACTCCGGTTGCTTTTTATGGTGGATTTTGATTACCTTTGCAGAAAACCTCAAAACTTAAATGATTATGCTAAGATATAAAGACAAACTAAAACTACTTGATGTGGGTATAACTGCTGTGGCAGCTATACTATCTGTGGGCATTATGCTCTATGGTGTTGCCCATTTTGGATTGGCGAACGCGTGGCCCGAACTTGTCCTGAACTTGTTCTACATCGCCTGTCTGGTGATGATGGGTATGTATTCCTTCAATCATCTTAAACCAGAGATATTTAATTATTGGTCGTCGCTATGCTTGGGTATGACGGTCTTGCTCCGCGATGTCCTCTTCCCACCACCACTGGCTAATTACGCCCTCCACTTGATATGCATGACGCTCTCAGTGGTGCTGATACTGATGTTCACCTATTTCTATTCACGCAAGGATTGGTTGAGCTACACCAAGAGTAACCTTTGGCTGCTTTTTATCGTCGATATGCTCATCGCTTCCTTTTACCACATCGATATCTACTTCTTTGAGTCGGTTGATGAATATACCGATTATATGCTTACGGAGATCTGGATTCGTCCGACCATCACCTACGGATTAGTAGCCTGTTTCATCACGGAAACAGGCGAGCATGAGAATGAGTGAGACCATGCGACGGCACGGATGCTTGGAGCAGAAAATGATGTGGAAGAGTCTGCTGAAGCACAGGCTTTCAGAGAGTTGTTATCAAAATATAATATTGCACAGTAACTAATTGACTAATAGAATTATGAACCAAGAAATTGTAAATAAAAGTGCCGACCTCGTGGTCTATGGCAAGATTTTCACTTCCGAAAACAATCAGATCGTTGAAGCCCTTGCGGTGAAAGACGGCAAGTACATTTATGTAGGCGACAAGAAAGGTGCTGAGTCCTATATTGAGGCAGGTAAGACCGAAGTGGTCGATTATACAGGCAAGGGTCTTGTGATGCCCAGCTGCGGTAACGGCCACGCCCATTATTCGATAGGTGTTGCCCTGCCGATTGTTGGAGCGGTAGCCATTGGAAAAGATCCGGAAGCGTTTTTGAACGAGATTGTTCCCGCTGCCGTCAAGAAGGCTCGGGAGACAGGTGCCACATGCGTCTTCGGTTTCGGCTGGAACTATATCTACTACATGGGAAAAATCCCAACCCGCCAGCAGTTGGATGCGATTTGCAGTGATATTCCCATTTACTTTGCCGATGATGAAGGTCACAAGGGAGTGGCGAATACCCTGATGCTGGTCAAGGCTGGCATCATGAAGGAAGACGGCACTGTACTGAAGAAGGGTGGGGACATCCGTGGTGGTGAGATCGTGATGGGTGAAGACGGCACACCTACTGGTTTCTTGAAAGAGCAGGCAGGTACCTACACCCGTTCCTTCATCGACACCGAGAAACTCTATCCCGTTGACATCGCAAAAGTAGTCATCCAAAAGACCCAGGAGCATCTCTTGGCAGAGGGTTACACCATGTATATCGATGGTTGGGGCAACTATTTCTTCAACGACAATTTCTTCAAGGCTGCTCAGCAGATGGATCAGGCCGGCAATATGAACTTCATGCTGGGCTTGACCTACGAAATTGAAAGTTGGATGAATGTGGAAGAACATCTGAAAAAGGCTGTTGACGTGCAGAAATACGCTACCACCCATGTCAAGACCAACTGGCTCAAACTCTTCATGGACGGCACGGTAGAAGGTCGGACAGGCTTTGTGGATCCGTTGTATCCCGATGGCCATCAGGGCCTCGCTAACTGGACCGAGGAGGAACTGACCGATATCACCCGCAAGACGAATGCGAATGGCATCACCATGCATATCCATACCATGGGTAATAAGGCTGTCAACTATGTGGTCAGTGCATACGCCAACGGCGGCAAGGATGAGCTGCGCAACACATTGGTACACGTGCGTAACGTCAATGAAGAGGATTACAAGCGCATGGCCGATCATAACATGTATATCACCGCAGGTATGCTCTGGCACCATTGTCCCACGGGGGCGGTAGACTTTATCCGCGAGCATGCTCTGGCGCCTGCTGGCCAGGAGGACAAGTCTTATCCGATGAAGTCGTATTTCGACAAGGGCATCCACGTGACCTCCCATACCGACTTCCCTGCATTGAGCGGCAGTCCCGACGATCCGTTCGGTGTTATGGAGCTGGCTGTGACAGGCGTACTGACTGGTGAGAATGGTGAACCTTGGTGGCCGGAAGAGCTCCTTACCCGCGAGCAGGCCATCGTATCCCTGACCATCAATGTCGCTAAGCAGATGCTCATTGAGAACGAGCGAGGCAGCATCAGCGAGGGCAAATATGCCGACTTCCTCCTTGTCACCAAGGATGTGCTGACCTGCCCTGCGGCAGAGATTCACGAAGCCAAGCCCGCTGCGACCTACTTCGAGGGTAAGAAGGTTTATTCCATGTAAACCTTCATCCAAATCCAGCCCATGGCTAAGAAGATAAAAGACAAAGACAGAGATGGTATAGACTTCGGGAAGTCGAAGATTGCCCCGCTGTTTAACAGCATCTTCTATCCGACGTTATTGTCAATGGTGTTTGCGTCGCTCTTTACGGTCGCAGACGGCATCTTCGTTGGACAGGGGGTGGGCAGCAATGCCCTGGCGGCTATCAATATTGTCTCGCCACTGTTTTTGCTTACAACGGGCATAGCACTGATGTTCGGTGTGGGTGTGTCTGTCGTGGCAAGCATTCATCTGGCACAAAACAATAATAAGGCCGCTAACATCAATATCACCCAAGCCTTCGTCGTGGCTACGCTGCTGATGGTCATGATTTCCATGGCAGTCTATCTTTTCCGCGTACCGTTCTTAAGGCTTTTGGGAAGCAGCGATGTGCTATTGCCATTATGTCTGGACTATCTTCTTACCATTCTTCCCGGCTGCATCTGCATCGTCATCCAGATGATCGGCACCTTCGTCATCCGACTTGACGGATCTCCCAAGTTCGCTGCTTCGTTGGAGATCTTTCCAGGCTTACTTAACATCTTCCTGGATTGGCTGTTTGTATTTCCGATGCAGATGGGTATTGCAGGCAGTGGCATAGCGTCATCGATCAGCTGTGCCGCTGCCGCAGCAATGGTTGTCTGGTATATGTTCTTCCAGTCGAAGAGTGTCAAGATCTTCCGACTGAAGTTCAGTCTTACCAGTTTTTATCTGACGTTACGCAATGTCGGCTACATGGCTCGTAGTGGCTTCTCCTCCATGTTGGGCGAACTGGCCATGTCTATGATCTTGCTGACCGGTAACTACGTCTTTATACGCGAGTTGGGCGAAGATGGTGTGGCAGCCTTCAGTGTTGCCTGCTATCTTTATCCTATCGTGTTCATGATCAACAATTCGGTGGCAGAGTCTGCCCAGCCTATCATCAGCTTCAATTATGGTGCAGGCAATCGCTACCGTGTGCGAAGAGCCTTCAGGGTCAGTTTCAGCACCGCAACCGTCTGTGGCGTATTGGCAACAACGTTTCTCACCTTGTTGACCAAACCGCTTGTCGGCCTTTTCCTGCAAGAAGGCACAAAGGCCTATGAGATTGCGATAGGAGGACTGCCTTTGTTTGCTTATTCAGCCATCTTCTTTGCCATGAATGTGGCCATCATCGGTTATTTCCAAGCTACCGAGCAGAACACCCGGGCCACGTTATGTATGCTGTTCCGAGGACTGATATTCCTTGTACCGGCATTCATCCTGATGCCTATGTTCATCTCCCCACAAGGCATGTGGCTTGCCGTGCCCGTCACGGAATGCATGACCCTGGGAGTGATATTATTGACCAATAAGGGCATCATTAGTAGATAACCCCTCGTCAAAACTTATATATTGAAACAGAAAAAAATGGGAACAGAAACAACAAAAACAGATTTTTATAGACTGACATTTGGTGACGTCATTGCCTTGAAGGGCGAGCAGCCAGAAGAATTCATACTGGATCAAGGGACCCGCACGGAACTTTCCGATGGTAACAAGAGCTATTTTATATTGCTTCATGGCATCAAGGTCAACCGTAAGATCTATCAGCCTACTGAAATAGAGGCTGAACTGGATTTCATGGAGAATGTTGTCGATCCAACGAACCAGGAGCAGACTGCTGCGCCCCAGTTTGACGACGTAAGACAACTGCTGTTGCAGAGGGAGGTGACGCTCGACTTCGTGGGCGACAATGCCACACTCAACATTGCCAGGAACTGCTATGTGTATGAGCTGATTCCGCAGCTGTATAAAGATACCTACGGCATGAAGATGTATGTGAAGCTGAGTATCTTCAGCATGGATAAGTTGATGACACTCAACAAGTACAGTAAGGCATACGTGGCCCGCAAACTCGGTTTGGAAATCCTGCTGCCAGAGAGCCTGAATTTCGGAACCATTTCAGAAGGTGTTCCCTTGATAGAGTCTTATGTCGGCAACCTACAGCATCTGACGTACACAGAGGACGGCAAGAAGCTGGAGTTCATACAGCCCTATCTGGTTCAATACAATGAGTCGTTCTACGACTTCCTGGTGCGCACCGCCAATCGTTGCGGAGAGTTCCTCTTCTTCGAGGATGGCAAACTGGTGTTGGGTCTGCCAGAAAGCAAAAAAGGTAGCCAGACAGATGGTCAATCTGACAACAAATCAGACAGTACCCCAATTTTAGAAATCGAAACCTTTCAGACGGTGACAGCATTGGAGAGGTCGGTCGATCCGCTGATAATCAGTGGCTATGCCCGCGACAGCGTGAAAGACGGCGAAGGCACGTTGAAGGGAACTGCCGGCGGCA
>JAEEGI010001544.1_pt1 | contig 57303 bp, 47 predicted proteins | sample 8958751 | NCBI WGS metagenome assembly JAEEGI01 (sample SAMN16246545, study PRJNA631951) | gut metagenome | biome: gut microbiome; feature: rumen; material: KS-attached | host: Bos | place: Iran: Karaj | collected 2018-10
GGAGACGGGCTGAGCCCCCTCGATGTGGTGAAATTCACTTCAGCCTTTGGCACTTTTCTTCAACAACGCAATCCCGGCAAACGCCTCAACCTGGTGGTGGGCCGCGACGCCCGCCTGTCGGGGGCCATGGTGGACCGCCTGGTAGTGGGCACCCTGCAGGGGCTGGGCATCGACGTGATAGAGACAGGCCTCTCCACCACACCCACCACCGAGATGACAGTGATTGACAAGCATGCCGACGGCGGCATCATCATCACTGCCTCGCACAACCCTAAGCACTGGAATGCCCTGAAACTGCTCAATGCCCGCGGCGAGTTTATCGACGCCGCCGAGGGTGCCGAGGTGCTGCGCCTGGCCGAGAGCGAAGAACTGAACTATGCCGATGTGGACAGCCTAGGGCAGGTGACCGAGGACCTCGCCACCATCGACCACCATATCGAGCGTGTGCTGCAACTGAAACTGGTGGATGTCGAAGCCATCCGCAAAGCGGGCTTCAAGGTAGCCGTCGACGCGGTGAACTCCACTGGAGGCCTGGCCATACCCAAGTTGCTGCGTGCCTTGGGTGTGAAAGAGGTGGTGGAACTGAACTGCGACCCCACAGGCCATTTTGCCCACAATCCCGAGCCGATACCGGCCAACCTGACCGACATCTCTCGCGTGGTGCGCGAGAACGGGTGCGACCTGGGCGTGGTGGTAGACCCCGACGTGGACCGGCTGGCGCTGGTGTGCGAGACGGGCGAGATGTTCGGCGAGGAATACACGCTGGTTTCTGTTGCCGACTATGTGCTGCAGCACACCCCCGGCAACACAGTGTCGAACCTCTCCTCCTCACGCGCCCTGCGCGACGTGACACACCAGTATGCAGGCTGCGAGTATAACGCCGCCGCCGTGGGCGAGGTGAACGTCACCACCCTGATGCGCAAGACCGGTGCTGTCATCGGCGGCGAAGGCAACGGCGGTGTCATCTATCCCGAGCTGCACTATGGCCGCGACGCCTTGGTGGGCGTGGCCCTGTTCCTCACCCTGCTGGCCAAAAGGGGCATGAAGGTGAGCGAGCTCCGCAAGACCTACCCCGACTATATCATCTCCAAGAACCGCATCGACCTCACCGAGGGCATGGACGTTGACGGCCTGCTGAAACGGCTGGCCGACAAATACAACGCCACTCCCGGATGCAAGGTAACCACCATCGACGGGGTGAAGATAGACTTTGAGGACGGCTGGGTACACCTGCGCAAGAGCAATACCGAACCCATCATCCGCATCTACAGCGAAGCCCACACCGAGTCCCGCGCCAACGAACTGGCCGAACAGGTGAAAGCCGAAGTGTAATCCCGACCCGATATAAGAAAGGGAAAAGCCAAAAGGAGTCATCGACCTTTTTGGCTTTTCCCTTTTATTTTGTTTATCAAGTGCTTCACTCCGGGTTTATGCTGCTCGGGCTGCATGAGGTTGAGAGTCTCCTGAAACTCGTGCAGCAGTTCGGGATAGGGGCTGCACATGCTGTAGGCGAGTTTCATGCAGAGAGCCTGCACGCCGGGAGGCTCCTGTGGCAAGCGCATGTGCAGCAGACAGAAGTCGAGGAAGTCGGTACGTACCTCCTCGGCAGCAATCCCCTGCCTTTCAACAAGGCAGAGCGTCAACCGGCGCAGTGATGTGTCCGGCGTGGCAAGGGACAAGTCGATGAGGCCGTCCTGTGGGAGGGTTCGAATCTCTGTGGGGGATTTGTGCGTCAGCACCCAGGCGGCATTGCGCGCCACACGGATGTCTTCCTCCTCCGCAAGACACGGCAGGAGGAGCGAACAGGGCACCTCTTTGGCAAGTGCGCGGACCTCCGCACCCCCCAACGATTCACGTAGCCGTTGCAATATTACTTTGTCTTCCATACGATGAAAAAAAATTGAAATCAGGTTGCAAAAATACACAAAAAAAACGGAATAGCCACACCGACATGAGATACATCACACAAATTGCCATGGAACATGCCATTAGGTGGCCCCGAATCCCATTGCTACCAATAATGATTCATTGGAAACTCTTTTTTTAACACGAATTGTCATCAATTTATCACAAATACATAAATACATGGTTGTTACATAATAATTCATGTTCACTTCGTAACGATACCTCACGACGAGTCCGTATTTTGTGCAGTTCAAGAATAAAATTTTAACATATTTTGTGCAGTTATAGCGAGTAAAAAGCGCAATTTTGTGCAGTTTATAAAAAATATTTGTATATTTGCAGTCAAAGAAACATATCATGAATTTACTGCAAATACTTATAGACCAACGAGAAGAGATAATAAACACTGACACGCGCCTGCTCTGTTCACGCAAGGAAGAATCCAAAATAGAGCTTAAGAGCAAACTTGCACAGGTGGTGATTGGTGTTCGACGCAGCGGAAAATCAACACTATGTCAGAAAGTACTGCTTGAAAGCGGAGTGGATTTCGCATACGTCAACTTTGACGATGAACGGTTAGCAGACCTCCATGCAGACGGATTGGACGAAATGCTCCAATGCTTGTATCGGATTAATGGGGATTTCACTCATCTTTTCCTTGACGAAATACAGAATATCGACAAATGGCCACTATTTGTCAACCGCCTGTTGCGGCAAGGCATCAAGATAATTCTCACAGGAAGCAATGCCAATCTGCTAAGTGGAGAACTGGCCACACACCTGACAGGGAGATACCATCAAATAGAATTGTTCCCGTTCTCTTTCATGGAATATTGCATGTACACAAAGACTGACCTGACTGGGCAATCAACCAAAAGCCAGGCTCTTCGCCAACGGGCGTTGGATAGATATTTGCTACAAGGAGGATTCCCCGAGCTGTTGGAAACGACTTCACACAACGACTATGCGTCATCGTTGCTTAATGCTATTGTAAACAAAGATATTTGTCGGCGATATAGTGTCAGGTATAAAGATGTGTTATGGGAGATGACCAACTTGGTGCTTGACCAGTTTTCACAAGAAATATCCGCCACCAAGATTGCTCAGCAATTAGGGGTTAAATCCGTCCATACCACAGAGAATTATTTGACTTACCTGGCAAATGCATACCTATTGATGCCTATTCACCGTTTTTCGTACAAGAGTATGGAACGTCGAATAAGCCGCAAATTCTATGCTGTTGATATGCTTTTCATCACTCATCACGAAACACCATTGCAGACGGAGAATTTAGGATGGCGCTTGGAGAACATTGTGGCCATCGAGTTGTACCGCCGGATGAATCGCGAGAGCGACAACCTATACTACATACGGAAAAGTTCAACATTCGAGGTGGATTTCGTAGTTACACATTACAACCATGTCAAAGAACTGATACAGGTGACATACTCTTTCAATAACCCGACAACTAAGCAATACAACCGCGAAGTTGGTGGACTGCTGAAAGGGGCAGACCTTACCCACTGTGACAAGCTGACACTTATAGTGATGGAAGGCGAGACAAAAACAATCACCGTTGGCGATAAGACCATCCAACAGGTACTTGCCACCGATTGGTTGCTTGGAAAAGAGTAATATCAATTTTGCTGAATCAGAATAATTGTGTATCTTTGCCCTGTTGAACAAAAAAAACATTAGCATGTAAACAATAGTAATCGGGATAAAGGATAACAGATTATATAAAGGCATCAATAAACTCTAATAATGGAAACAAAAAGATGGCTGGCTTTTGCCAATAGGAAACGCTGCAACCATGCTCAAGCGCTAAGGGAATTAGGATTCATTAACTGGACAATGAATCATGTAAGATTTAATATCGGAGACATTGTCTATCTGTTCCTATCGGATGAAAGATGTGTCCGCTTTAAAACGATAGTTGTAGACAAAGACTGCCGCAGAGAAGACAGCATGTATTGGATTGAACCTGCTCCAAACGATTCAACATACAAGTTGGAATTAGTTAGCGAATACCGTGGTTCAGAACTTTCAGAAGACGAGCTAAAAAAACATGGTTTTAATGGAGGGCGAAGCATTGAAAAACCAATGTATAATAACGACCAACTCTTTGAATATATAGATGACATATTCCTGCATCAGAAAGTATCCTGAAAAGAAATAACGATGCGGCAAGGCAAAAACATAAGAATTTTCTATTATAATCGACAAATCTTATAAGAATTTTCTATTATAATCGAAAATTCTTAGTATCTTTGCAGTCGGAAAAGACTAAAGAATCATGATAGAACGGCTGCTTAAAAACTTGATTGAAAAAAGATTATATCGCAATAAAGCCATTATTGTGATTGGTCCACGGCAGGTTGGGAAAACCACACTGCTGAAAATGCTAGTTTCCGATACCAAAAACAAGGTGCTGGAATGGAACTGCGATGAGCCAGACGTAAGACGTAGGCTGACCGAACCCACCTCTACCGAGTTGAAAGCAGAAATCGGTGATGCCGACTTAATATTGATAGATGAGGCTCAGCGTGTAAAGAACATAGGTATTACCCTAAAACTGCTGATTGACAACTACCCGGAAAAGCAGGTCATCGCCACTGGGTCATCGGCTATTGAGATGTCTAATTCCATCAACGAGCCTCTAACCGGCCGGAAATATGAATATGTGATGTATCCTTTCTCTTGCGAAGAACTCTTCAATGAGTTTGGTGAGCAGGAGGAACGGCGTATGCTGGAGCGGAGGTTAATCTACGGCTCCTATCCTGAAGTAGTTAATAACTCAGGGGAAGAGCGGGAGACTTTGACGGAACTTGTGGGCAGCTATCTGTACAAGGACATTTTCTCATTCCAGGATGTACGCAAACCTGAAATCATTGAGCAGCTGCTTCAGGCGTTGGCTCTTCAGATTGGCAGCGAAGTATCATATAATGAGTTGGGACGCCTGCTGGGGTTGAACACGGCAACCGTCCAACGGTATATCGACCTATTAGAAAAGTCATACGTTGTATTCCACCTGCGCTCATTTAGCCGCAATGTGCGTTCCGAGCTAAAGAAAAGCCGGAAGATATACTTCTACGACAACGGTGTGCGCAACGCTCTGATAGGCGACTATAAACCTCTGGCGCTAAGGAACGACACTGGTGCCTTGTGGGAGAATTACATCATCGCTGAGAGACTGAAACATAACGCATACAACACATTTTACGGCAAAAGTTATTTCTGGCGTACACAACAGCAACAAGAAATAGACTATATTGAAGACATTGACGGGATGCTGCACACCTACGAGTTTAAATGGAACGACGGCAAACATCCCCGGTTGACTGACACTTTTGCAAAGGCATATCCCGACCACACATTCACTGTAGTCAGTCCCGAGAACTATCAATCCTTTGTAAAAGGCGAAATATAATAAAGAATATCATTCACTATAACTAAACACAGAATACCATGCAAGGAAATTTCACTTACCACAATCCTACGAAGCTGTACTTCGGCGAGGATGCAATGAATCATCTGATTGACGAACTGAAACACTATGGCCCGACGGTGATGCTCAGCTACGGCGGCGGCTCGATTAAGCGCAACGGCATCTACGACGCGGTGGTTGCCGCCCTGAAAACTGCAGGCAAAACCGTTGTGGAGGATGCCGGCGTGATGCCCAACCCCACCTACGAGAAGGTGTTGGAGGGCTGCCGGCTGGTGCGGGAGAACAATGTCGACCTCATCCTGGCGGTGGGCGGCGGCTCGACCATCGACTACGCCAAAGGGGTAAGCGCCTCGTCCTACTGCGAAGAGGATGCCTGGGAGAAATATTGGGTGAAGCAGGGCACACCTTCGTGCAAGACTGTTGCCATCGGTTCCGTGCTCACGATGGTAGGCACGGGCAGCGAGATGAACGGCGGCAGCGTCATCACCAACCGCAAGGCCGGTTTCAAACTGGGCAAAGTGTTCGGCCCCGACCTGTTCCCGAAGTTTACCATCCTCAACCCGCGTTTCACCATGACGGTGCCGCAGTACCAGATGGTGGCAGGTTTCTTCGACATCATGAGCCACCTGATGGAGCAGTACTTTGCCGGCACGGCCGACTGCACCACCGACTATATCAACGAGGGCCTTATGCGCTCGCTTATCCATGCCACACGCATTGCCGCCAAGAACCCACAGGACTACGAAGCCCGCGCCAACATCATGTGGACGGCCACCTGGGCGCTGAACACCCTGCTGAAATGCGGCAAGGGCGGCGACTGGGAAGTACACCAGATCGGCCACGCCATCGGACTGGTGACCGACGCCACCCACGGCATGACACTGGCCTGCGTCTCCCTCCCCTACTACCGCCATGTGATGCACGACGGACTGCACCAGTTTGTGCGTTTTGCCAAGAATGTGTGGGGTGTGCGTCCCGAAGGCAAGAGCGACGAGCAGATTGCCACCGAAGGCCTTGGCTGCCTGGAAAGCTGGATGAAGGAAATAGGTGTGGTGATGCATTCCAGCGAACTGGGTGTGACAGCGGAGAACCTCCCCGCCATCACCGATGCCGTGCTCATCCTACCCGTAGGCTACCGCACCCTCACCCGCGATGAAGTGGTTGAGATACTGAAAGAAAGCATGTAAGCCCCACGCTATATCACCCAAATCGGTCATTAGGTTGTAACCAATCGAAATCTCCTATCTATCATCTTGGTATACTAGTAAGCGATAGTTTTACAGATATCACGTTCGCCTACCAGCCACTCCGTAAGAGTTTTCGGTTTCCTAATGACCGGTTTGGTTTGGTCGTGCATTGGGAGAAGCGTCGTTCAATATCCGTTCCTTCTCGTCTCGTTCTAGGATCGTTACCCTTTAGTATATGCAGTAAGGATGCTGCAACGATACTATATCGATAGGATATTGAAGGGACTTAGGGCAGTCTGTAGCTGTTCTTTTAGCCGAGTACGGCCTGCATCTCGGCATCGTTGCGGTAGGTCATGCGGCGGAAGAGGTTTTCGTCGTCTTTCTGGCGGGTGACCTTCACCTGTTCGGCCACAAAGTGCTGTATGTTGCCATAGCGCAGCAGGTATTGCTGCCATTGCTCGGGAGCAAGGGTATGACTCTGCGAGAGGAGACAAAGCACCTGGTAGGCATGACGGCGGCAGAGGGCAGGATATTCCGCCCACCATTGGTTGTAACGGTCGTGAACCTGCTGCCAGCTGTCGACCTCGCCGCTTTCAATCTGGGCGATGAGTTTGTCCAACTCGCCTTGCGGTACGAGCTGACCGCCAAGGTTCACCCACTCGCGTTCGCGCTCGCCCTCGGCCAGCGACGCCTCGGGCAGGTCATTACTCTTGCCGTCGTCGGTAAGGATATTCATGGCATAATAGACGAGCATATCCTCATAGGCCTGATAGCCTTGGGCGGCCTTCAGCACGCGCACGGGACGTTTGCCCTTCTCCATACCGAAAGCCAACGCCTCCACGCGTTCCTTGTCCTGACCAAACTTGAGGTAAGCCTGCTCGGTCCAATATTTGAGGAGCATGCGTCCGTTGATGATTTCCTCGGCGGTGTCGGGGGCAAAGGGCGAGAAGACGATATGCTGCGCCTTCTTCATGCGTTTGTCGCGCTTAGCGAACTTGGTGATATTGCGGTTGAGGGCATACATGTTGTACATCCACCAGTAGGCAGGCATCACCTCTAGGCAATTCTTGGAGGCATTGTTGTTTACCAATGCAAAGGGGAGGGTGATGCTGAGCTCGGCGGGATAGGACCCCTTGGCCAGCAGGCAGTAGGAGGCGAAGCTGGAGGAATGCTTGAGGCTGGTGCAAAGGCCGGGCCAGAAGCCGCGTCCGGCCACAATCTCGCCGTCGGCGGTGCGGCCGTTGTGGTTCGACCCCACCGTGCAGCCCGCAGCAAGGTTGCTCTGCCCCTGAACGAGGGAGGCGATAAGGAACGAATTGTTGTGGTGCTGCTCGTGGGCGGGGAAGATGATGTTGTTGCCCACCTCGCAGCGTGCGATGGTCGAATTGTCGCCCACCACCGTGTCGTTCAGGCGCACACCGAACTCGAGGTGTACATGCTCGCCCAGCAGGAAACGCTTGGCAATACAGCCGTATTCGCATGTGCAGCCATAGCCCACCACACCGTCGGAGAGCACAATACAGTCGTCGATGCGTGTAGGGGTCTCCTCGTCGGAGAGGATGGCCACATTGTGCAGTGTGCGGGTGTTCTTAATGATGCAATGGCTGCCCACCTGGCCGTAGCACCCCTGCGGAGTGGCCAGGTGACGGCGGGTCATCTCCTCAAGCCGCTGAACCATGGTGCCATGGTCGCGGTATTTGGCCCAGAGGTAGGCATCGCCGATAGTCATACCAAGAAACGGAAGAATGCGACGGCCTCCGTTCTCGTTCATCGGCTCCAGCCAAGGGTAGTCGTTCTGGAGAGAGGGTGCCGAGGCGGTCATCTCGTCGACATTGAAAAGCAGGCAGTGGTCGCCCACCGTGTAGCCGCTGAGCATGTGTACATTGTGTATAGCACAATGGTCGCCCAACGTGGCATTGGCCAACACGCTGCCCGACAGTCCCTCAGGCAGATGCAGGTCGCCGTCGTGGAGATAGCCGGGCGCAACAGCCCCCAGGCATACCTGGCCAATAAAAACATTGTTGTGGACAAGATTGGCATCGAAAGCACCGCTCACGCGCACCGCCTGCCAGTCTTCGGCACGGTTGCCAAGACGCTGCAGCTGGTCGACCTCCTGACTGGTCAATTCACGGAAAGACTTGGTATTCATGACTAAAAACGATTATATATAATTTATTACCTAATGGATTTTGAAAGTGCAAATATCGGTATTTTTTTCGACATGGAAAGATTTGGGTTGAAAAACATGTCCTATATCAATGCAACGTCATCCAAACAAAAACGCATTATTCAGTGTTTTTTTATTATCTTTGTAGATTACTATCATTTCAACACATTATAGATAAACAGTGATGGAACAACAATTTAGACACAGTTTGACAATAACCCTCTTCGCCATGTTTGCCTTTGCAGCCTGCGGCAAAGAGCCTCCCTCCACCCCTTCCACGAAGGTGGACAGCGTAGTGGTGAGCGTGGGTGGTTTCAACTTCACCGCCCAGCTGGCCGACACGCGTGCAGCGCAGGAGTTGGCCGCCCTGCTTCCCCTTACGATGAACCTGCGCGAGCTGAACGGCAACGAGAAGTACGGCGATCTGCCACGTGCCCTCACTACCGACAGCCGCCGGCCTGGCACCATCCTCGCAGGCGATATCATGCTGTATGGCGACGACTGTCTCGTCATATTCTACGAAACATTCCAGTCGTCCTACAGCTACACCCCCATAGGCCATATCAGCGACCCCACACACCTGAAAGAGGCACTCGGGACGGGCTCGGTGGAGGGACTGGAAATCAAGATAAACAACTGAACATCATTATGGACAACAAACCCACTGGACAAGACTATGTAGGCAGCGACGAGCTGTATGCCGACGTACAACGCACCATGAAACTGGCGGCGGAGATGAACACCGGCTGGCACGACGAGGCAGAAGTGCGCGAGTACCTGCGCGCAATCACGGGGAGCGACGTCCCCGACACGGTGCGCGTCTTCACCCCATTCCACATCAATTATGGTCGCAGCACCCGCTTCGGCAACGACTGTTTCGTCAACTTCGGGTGCACATTCCTTGCCCTTGGGGGCATCACCATAGAAGATGGTGTCTTTATCGGACCCCACTGCGTGCTTGCCACCGAATACCACCCCGAAGCCCCCGAGCGGCGCCATTCGCTGCTGACCAAGCCCATCGTCATCCGGCGCAACGCCTGGCTGGGAGCCGACGTGAAAGTGCTGGCGGGCGTGACCATAGGCGAGAACGCCATCGTGGCGGCAGGCAGTGTGGTGAACAAGGATGTGCCAGACAATATGGTTGTGGCGGGCAGCCCGGCACGCATCATCCGACCCATTTCAAATTAAAAAAACAGTATCTTCGCACTTCAAAACATCAAACCATGAAATATCACAACTTATTCATTGCAACGGCACTATGTGCAGTTCTCGTCGCCTGTGGCGGTAAGAACCTGCAGACAGGAACCGCCGGCACCAATCAGAAACCCACTCCCGGCACTGGTGGCAACAAATATGTGCCCATGAGCGAGCGCACCGGCGACACCGCCGTGGTCTATTTCACCCGCAACCTTACGGCGGACGGCCTTATCATGGCATACGAGCAGGTGAACAGCAACATCACAGGCAAGGTTGCCGTGAAATTGCACACCGGCGAGAAAAACGGCCCCAACATCATCCCGAGCGAATGGGTGAAAGCACTGATGGCCAAAGACCTAAAAGGTGCCAACATCATTGAGACCAACACCTACTACGAGGGCGACCGCTACACCACTCCTAAGCACCGCGAGACGTTGAAAGTAAACGGATGGACCTTCGCACCTGTCGACATCCTCGACGAGGAAGACACCGTCACGCTGCCCGTGGTTGGGGGCAAATGGTTCACCCGGATGAGCATGGGCAGCCATATCAAGAACTACAACAGCCTGGTGGTCCTCACCCACTTCAAGGGACACACCCAGGGCGGTTTTGGCGGCAGCAACAAGAATATCGGCATCGGCTGCGCCGACGGCCGTGTGGGCAAGGCCTGGATACACACCACCCCTGGCCAGCTCAACAAGTGGGACATCCGCGCAGAGGAATTCATGGAGCGCATGACCGAAAGCACCAAGGCCACCATCGACTACTTCGGCAAACATGTCACCTATGTCAACGTGATGCGCAACATGTCGGTGTCGTGCGACTGCGAAGGCACCTCGGCAGCACCCGTGGTGACCCCCAATGTGGGCATCCTCTCCTCCACCGACCTGCTGGCCATCGACCAGGCCTGTGTGGACATCATCTATGCCATGACCGAAGCCGAACACCACGACATGGTGAAACGCATAGAGAGCCGTCACGGTCTCCGCCAGCTCAGCTACATGAAAGAGCTGGGGATGGGACACGATGTCTACATCCTCATCGATTTGGACAATGGCGGCAAGCGCATCACCCCCGCCGATGCCGTGAAAGGACTCAAACCATTTAAAAAATAATAAGCCATGAAACACATCACCGCAATTCTCTGTGCCGTAGCATTGATGATAGGAATGACGGCCTGTGCACAAAACAACAAGAATAACAACCCTCAAAACAACGGAAAGAACATGAAAAAGACACTTGTAGCCTACTTCTCGGCCACAGGCACCACCCGTGCCGCCGCCGAACGTCTGGCCAAAGAGAAGAACGCCGACCTCTTCGAGATTGCACCAGAGGTGCCTTATACCTCGGCCGACCTCGACTGGACAAACAAGCAATCGCGTTCCACTTTGGAGATGAAAGACAAGACCTCGCGTCCCGCCATCAAATCCACCTGTCCTAACATTGCCGACTACGACACCGTGTGGATAGGTTTCCCCGTATGGTGGTACACAGCCCCCACCATTATCAACACCTTCATCGAGGCCCACGACCTGAGTGGCAAGACCCTCTGCGTCTTCGCAACCAGCGGAGGCAGCAATGTCAGCGGGTCGGCCGCCGACCTCAAGAAAGCGTACCCCCAGTACACCTGGGGCGAAAGCCGGCTGATGAATTAACCACGTCGGTTCATGTCTATTGAGGAGGGGGCCTTTGGAGACCCCCTCTTCCTTTTGCCCCCCCATTATTGGACACCTTTTTCTTTCGGCATACAATAATTCCGTACGGGGTGCGTTATGTGGGGTATGATGAAACGATATGCCAAGGCAGCATTGCTGCTATTGCTGGCCGCCGTGGTGGCCTTCCCCGCCCAGGCCCGAAAGAAAAAACTCGGTTACGAGATTACCCTCACCATCAATTATGGTGCGGACACCATGATGTACCTGGGCAACTATTTCGCCAAGGGCAACCAGGTGGTGGACACCGCCTACCGCGACCGGAAAGGGCGCTTTGTCTTCAGCGGCAAAGACACCCTGCCCGAGGGACTCTATTTCTTCGCCAATCCCAGGGGTAATTATGTGGAATTTGTGGTGTACCACGAGAAGCCCTTCTTCACCTTCGAGACCGACCAGCGCGACTGGACACAGAACATCAAAGTGAAAGGCAGCCCCCAGAACGACTTCCTCTTCCGCTTCAACCGCCTCGACGCACAGGTGACAGCCGACCTGATGGAGCATGAGGCCAAGTTGGATTCGGCAGCCTTTGTGCGCTATCGCTACAAGAAACTGATGGAATTGGACAGCGTGAAGTTGGCGTTAATCCAGCAGTATCCCGACATGTTCCTCTCCAAGATGATGATGGCGGACAAAGAAGTGGTTCCGCCAATAGTGAACGAGCGGGGCGACACGCTCACCATGGACCAGCGTCGGCAGTACTACCTCGAACATTACTTCGACAATATACCGTTGGAGGAGAACGCCATTATCCGTACCCCGAAAGCCATCTTCTACGACAATGTGATGAATTTCTACGACAACGTGCTTAATTTCACTCCCCCGCAGGTGATTATCCAGTACATGGATCCCATGCTTGAGCGCGCCAAGAAAGCACCCGACGTGTTCCAATATCTTGTCATGACCCTCACGCAGAAATACCTGCAGAGCAACGTAATGATTTACGATGAGGTGTATGTGCATCTGGTAAAGAAGTACTATGCCTCCGGCGACAACTTCTGGTCGTCGCCCAGTTCCATCGACAAGGAAGTGGCGCGTGCCAACAAGTGGGAACGGCTACTGGTCGGCCGCGAGGCTCCGGAGCTGATACTCTTCGACACACTGCACATCCCCCATTCACTGCACGCCTTCCCCCACAAATGGAAACTGCTCGTCTTCTGGTCGCCCAACTGCGGCCACTGCAAGCACATCATCCCCGCGGTGTACAAAGTCTTCGAGAAGTACACCATGGAGTATGACATCGGAGCCTTCACCATCATGAGCGACCCCGACGACAAGACCCGCCTCGAGTGGAAGAAATTCATGACCGAACACGGCATGAACAGCCCCGCCTGGCTGAGTCTCGACGGTGGCGAGGCTAACGTGGACTGGCACGATGTGTACGACATCGTCACCACTCCGCAGATCTACCTGATTGACGAGAACAACATCATCCAGGCCAAGAAACTGGGCGAAGGCACCATCGAGAATGTCATCAAAGCCATCTGCGGCCAATCGGCCCGAGGCAGCCAACCGCAGGAGAAATAAAAAGTGAAAATCGAAAAAACGTTACATATCATGAAAAAAACATTATTCATTGCAGGGTTCGCAGCTGCCACCCTGCTGACAACAGGATGCAAAAAAAGTATGGACAATCCTTTCTTCACAGAATGGGGCACACCCTATGAAATTCCCGATTTTGGGAAAATCAAGACCGAGCACTACATGCCCGCCTTCGAGGAAGGCATGAAGCAGCAGACAGCCGAAATCGACGCCATCGTCAACAACCCCGAAGCACCCACTTTCGAGAACACCATCGAGGCCTACGAGTACAGCGGCGAACTGCTCAACAAAGTCTCCGGCGTCTTTTTCAACCTTAGCGAATGCGAAAACAGCGACGAGATGGAGGCCATAGCCGAAGAGGTCACCCCCAAGCTGTCGGCTCACGGCGACAACATCGCCCTCAACGCCAAACTCTTCCAGCGCATCAAGGCCGTCTACGACCAGCGCGAGAGCCTCAACCTCAACCCCGAGCAGATGCGTCTGCTGGAGGAGACATACAAAGGATTCGTGCGTAGCGGCGCCAACGTCCCCGCCGAGAAGCAGGCCCGTTTCCGCCAGCTCAACGAGCAGATAGCCTCGCTCACCCTCCGCTTCGCCCAGAATGTGCTGAAAGCCACCAACGCCTACCAGCTCGTCCTCGACACTGCTCCGGCAGGCATCACCGCTGACCAGATTGCCGCCGCCAAAGAGGCCGCCGATGCCGACCCCGCCACCAAAGGCAAACTTGTCTTCAAGCTTAACATGCCCAGTTGGGAACCCTTCATGCAGAACTGCGCCGACCGCGAACTCCGCCACCAGATGTGGGAAGCCTACGCCTCCCGCTGCAACGGCGGCGAATTTGACAACACCAAAATCATCGACACCCTCACCAACCTCCGTCTTGAGCGTGCCAACATCCTTGGCTACAAAACCCATGCCGACTATGTGCTGGAAGACTGCCTGGCCAAGACTCCCCAAGCTGTGAACGCCTGCCTCATGCAGATCTGGACTCCCGCCCTGGCCAAAGCCAAGCAGGAATGCGCCGAATACCAGAAGATGTTCAGCAAAGACATGGCAGCTGCCGGACAGGCAAAGACCGAGACCCTGCAACCCTGGGACTGGCGCTACTACAGCGAGAAACTCCGCAAAGAGAAATATGACCTCGACGACGATGTCGTGCGCCCCTACTTCTCCCTCGACAACGTCCGCGAAGGTGCCTTCGCCACTGCTGGTAAACTCTACGGCATCACCTTCCGCGAGAACAACACCCTCCCCACCTACAACAAAGAGGCCCACGCCTACGAAGTCCTCGACGGTGACAAGGTCATCGGCATACTCTACATGGACTTCCACCCCCGTGCCAGCAAACGCAGCGGTGCTTGGATGACTGAATTCCGCGGACAGAAAGTGGACCGCGACGGCAACAACGTCATCCCCATCATCCAGGTGGTCTGCAACTTCACCAAACCCACCGCTGACAAACCCTCTCTGCTCACTTTCGACGAGAGCGAGACCCTCTTCCACGAGTTCGGCCACGCCCTCCACGGGCTCCTCAGCAAGTGCCACTATCCCTCGCTGGCCGGCACTAACGTCCCGCGCGACTTTGTCGAGCTGCCCTCACAGATTATGGAAAACTGGTGCCGCAACCCGCAGGTTATGAAAACCTATGCCAAGCACTACCAGACTGGTGAGCCCATCCCCGACGAGCTCATTGCCAAGATAGCCGCTGCCCAAACCTACGGCCAAGGCTTCATCAACACCGAACTCCTCGCCGCCTCGCTGCTCGACATGGCCTACCACGGTATCACCACTCCGCAGCACATCGACCCCAACACCTTCGAAGCTGACTACCTCAACAGCATCGGACTTATCCCGCAAATCATCAGCCGCTACAAAAGCCCCTACTTCCAGCACATCTTCACCACTGGCTACGATGCCGGATACTATAGCTACACCTGGACTGCTATCCTCGACCACGATGCCTTCGCAGCCTTCGTCGAGAGCGGCGACCTCTACAACCCCGAACTCGCTAAGAAGTTCCGCCACATCCTCGAAAGCGGCAACACTGTCGAACCCATGCAGATGTACATCGCTTTCCGCGGCAAGGAACCCAGCGTCACCCCGCTTCTCAAAGACCGCGGTCTGATCTAGCAGAACGAAGAAACGAATGTGTTAATGGACGTTGATATGTTGATATGTTTTAGGTTGATCTGATGTGAGCCGTATAAACATATCAACATATCAACGATTTTAACGAATTAACGAATTCAAGAATGGACAACAACGTAAAGAGACTCACACGAAGCACATCCGACCGCCGACTGGCCGGTGTGTGTGGCGGCATCGCCCAGTACCTCAACGTCGACCCCACCGTCATCCGCATCCTCTTCCTCATCGCAATGCTCTGCGGCGGCCTCGGCTTCTGGGCATACATCATTGTATGGCTCGCCGCCCCCGAGGACAACCAAGGCACCCTGCAGAACCAATAATTTTTTTCATCTCCATGCAGTCTTTTAAAGACAAAGTGTCTCTTAGGAGACATGATGGACATGGAAAAGTTGGTTGAGCAAGCCAAAACAGGCGACCGCCAGGCACAGAATACATTGTATTACCGCTACCGTCAGCGGTCTTATGCTGTATGCCGCCGTATCACTCGCGACAAAGAACTCTCCGAAGAGCTTGTCGACGATGCATTCCTTGTCGCCCTCAACAAACTCGACTGCCTCCACGACCCCGACAAATTCGGTTCATGGCTCTCCGCCATTTCCGCACGCCTTGCACTGCGCCACCTGAAACGCCAACCTGACAGCAAGCCCATCCCTATCTCTCACATAGAAGGTTTCGACATTGCCTGCGACCACTACGACGCTCCCTTCACCCACGAAGAACTGCAATCCGCCATCGACCGTCTGCCTACAGGCTACCGACAGGTGTTTACCATGTCGGTGATAGAAGGACGTCAACACAAAGAGATTGCTTCCATACTGAACATCGAGCCACATTCCTCCTCTTCGCAACTCTGCCATGCCCGCGCAATGCTTCGTCGCATGCTGGGTCCATTGATGTGCATCCTGCTCTTATCCGTGCCTTTCTTCCTGATGCAGGACTCGGACACGACACCAGTCTCCGCAACCGCCCGCGTTCCCGAAAAGCACCAAGCCTGTGAACCCAGTTCTACCCCTGTTCACACCCCTTCTGATGGAAAACCCTATGACGATATAGACCCCGTCCTGGCATACAATACAAACATCTCCTGCAGCACTGATACCGTATATGGCAACCAGATTCCCATCCAACTCGTCGACGAGACACCCTCGCTCTCTCACTCTTTCACAACACACCTTCAAGAATCTTCCATCCCACCCATGCCCGATAGGACGGCTGAGACCTGCCAACACTGGCTTAACAAAGTTCACAACTCGGGCAAATGGGCTGTTACGTTGGCCTTGGCACCCTCACTCGCTGACAAAGCGTCTGTCCAACGCCCCCATCCCTTGATTCTGCCATCCGTGGCCTCCACCAGTTCCACAGGACAAGACGAAGGCGTAGCGATATCCAACTGGCACGAGTGCAAAGTGTATGTACTGCAGAACAGCATGCTCTTCCCACCCGAGGTGGCCGAGGCACTCATACGCATTGCCCAAAGCAACGAGCTGGACAACAATGGCCAGATTATCCGCAGCGAGCACCACGAGCCTCCCACCCTCATAGCGCTGACATTCCATTACACTATCACCCCTGTCCTATCAATATACACCGGAATAAGCCATGGTGCATACCGTTCCTATTTCCAAACAGGTGTGGGCACTGACAGAATAGACGAACATCAGCGTGTCACATTCCTCGACATCCCATTGGGCATATCCTATTGTCCTCATCCAACATCCCGGTTAGGCTACCACCTTTCCTCTGACATCACGCTACAGCTGCCCCTCTCTTTGCACAGCAACACCAGTTTCATCATCGGAGGTCAGACAAACAGTAATCCAGGCATCTCCGGCGACAGAATACCCCTCCTCCATCAATCAATATCCCTCAATGCCCTCAATCTTAAAATAGGGTTGAAAGCAGGCGTGCATTATCACCTCTCGGCACATATCAGCCTTTTTTCCGAAGTCGGCATAAGCTACACCCTTCCCCGCTGGCAATCAGTTTCCACCTATTCCACTCTTCATCCCCTTGTTCCATCAACGCAAGTCGGCTTGAGATTTATATTTTAATAATCGGTACATGCAGTCTTCTGCTTCATTTCATGCTCTATTGAGATACCGTCCCGGGTCACGGGAGTATCTTAATAAGCAAAATAAATGTACAAAGTAACCGATTACATCTCCAGCGGGCTGCTCTACGCCAACAACACCCTGCGACCGAGCCACAAGCAATTGAGCCAGTTGATGATTTACGCCACCACAACATGCCAGTCTCACTGTCGGCACTGTTCCATCTGGAAAAAGCCCCATGAGCATCTTTCCCTCGACGACATCGTGCGTGTGATGCAGAGCCGATGTATCAGCCCCCGTACCACCGTGGGACTTGAAGGCGGCGAGTTTATCCTGCACCCCCAAGCATGCCAAATACTCGATTGGTTCATGCACCACCACCCCAACTTCACCCTCCTCTCCAACGGCCTCGACCCCAAGCGGATCACAACCCTCACCCTGCAATACCGTCCCAAGCATCTTTACCTCTCCCTCGACGGCAACCGCGAGACCTATCTCCGTATGCGGGGCTGCGACGGATACGCCAAGGTGATTCAGGCCATTGAGGCCTTGAAGGATGCTGTGCCGCTGTCGCTAATGTTCTGCCTTTCGCCGTGGAACAGCTTCGACGACATGGAGTATGTCATCCAACTGGCCTTACAATACCATATCGACGTGCGGATAGGCATCTACGGCACCATGGCCTTCTTCGACACCACCAGCGACCTACTTGCCGCAACCAACTTCTCCACCCACATCCCGAGAGCCATCCATCGCACCAGCGAGAACTACGACTATGTAGCCCTCTACGACCAATGGCGCAACGGGCATCTCCGTCTCCCCTGCCTCAGCATCGGCAGCCAGGCCGTCATCCATGCCAACGGCAACGTGCCGTTGTGCCAAAACCTCGACCGCATCCTCGGCAACATACACCAGTCGTCGTTTGATGAGATATTCAACAGCCCTGTCTCCCGCAGCCTCCAGCACCACAACTGCCATAACTGCAACGGATGCTGGATTAACTTCCACCGAAAGTACGACATCATCCTGCTCCGCACACTCGAGAGATTCCTGCCCAAAACCATTATTGAGAAGGTGTACGGACCCTATTGGTGGTGCGACAACCACCATTCCACTTACCGCCAATTCTTCAAAAAACTGCAGTCATGATACCCACACTCATCCGTCAAGCCCGCCGACTGCGGACCAAATCCCGATTGGCACATCCCTGCACCCGTCAGTATGCCTTCGTGGGCATGGGCAGCCACAGCATGGCCAACCTCTACCCTGTCCTCGGCCTGCTGCAAGTGCCGCTGAAATATATCTGCCGCCGAACCGCCAGAGGCAATCAGCTATCCCCTCCCGTCGTCACCACCTCGCTGCAGACAGCCCTTGCCGACCTCGATGTTGCCGCCGTCTTTGTCTCGGCCTCGCCTGCGGCGCACTACCGTATTGCCACCGAAGTGCTACGTCAAGGCAAAGCCCTTTTTATCGAGAAACCGCCCTGCCACACACTCGACCAACTCGAGTCCCTCATCACCCTGCAAGAGCAAACCGGCACCTTAGTGCAGATAGGCCTGCAAAAACACTACGCCCCCTCCATCCGCAAACTGAAATCCCGCCTCGCACACGACACCGTTCTCAACTACACCCTGCGCTATTGTGTGGGACGCTACCCCGAAGGCGCTGCTCCAGTAGAGCTTTTCATCCATCCCATAGACCTGATGCTGCACCTCTTCGGCCCAGCCGAGATAGTTGCTCAGCGGCACGCAGGATGCCACACCATCGTTTTGATGCTTTCGCATGGCGACACCATAGGCACTGTGGAACTCTCCACCGGCTACTCATGGGCGGCACCTGTCGAGGAGCTTATTGTCCACACCCGCTCAGGTGTATACGCCATGCCGTCCATCGACACACTCACCTTCCAGCCTGCAGGCACCTCCTTCGCCAGCATCCCATGGGAGAAGATTACACATCCCCATGTATCAGTGGAATACCTTTGCCGCCACGACGCCTTCACGCCCACGCTGGCCGCCTCGCCCTGGGTGGAGCATGGCTTCTACCACGAACTGAAAGCCTTTGTCGACGAGGTGGAACACCGTCCTTCCAACAATCTTCTCTCCCGAAACCACCTATCTCCCATCCGTCCCACGCTCCAAAGCCTGCTACCTGTATACCAACTGCTGACCCAGATGGCAATACAAAAGGAGTAGGTGACGCTGTGACCTCCGATAATTGAGAAAAAAATGCTATCTTTGCAAAAGGACAATAATGAAGATTAGGAATACAATCCACTAATTATGACTATTGTAGAAGCAATACTGCTCTCACTTTCGCTGTGTGTGGACTCGCTGGTGGTGTCCACCACTACGGCTTTTCACAGCAAAATAAGCTTTCGGCGCGGAGCGCTGATGGCGGCGGTGTTCGGTCTATGCCAGGGGGCATTTCCGCTGGCAGGGGCCTTGATTGGCGATGTTGCACGGGCATTTATCGAGGCCGTGGACCATTGGGTTGCCTTCGGGTTGCTCCTCATGGTGGGCGGCAAGATGATACTGGACGCCATCCGAAACAGGGAGGAGCCGGTGAACAGGAAACGTCCCATAGTCAATGTCGGGACGATGTTCCTGCTGGGCGTGGCCACGAGCATCGATGCCTTCGCCGTGGGCATAGGCATGGGGCTCGAACATACAATGGGCGACGTGTTGTGGACGGTGGCAATGATAGGCGGCGTGACCTTTGCGGTTTCGCTGCTGGGTGTCCATCTGGGCCGCCACAATATCCCCGTGCCGGAACGCACGGCCACCATCCTTGCCGGTGTGGTGCTGATAGGCTTGGGCACGAGAATACTGCTGGAGCATCTCGGCGCGGGTCTGCCACCAGTGGGGTGATTCCGTTAAAAACAATTAAACGCTGTAAGATTTCTGTACCATACTCGTCAAATCATTGAAGGTCATGGCAATGTTGAAGCCCTGACAAATGTGTAACAAAAAGTACAGCATCATGAAACACCTTGCAATTTACCCCATCCTTGTGGCTTTGTGCCACCTATGTTTAATGTCCTGCAGCAAGCAGGAAAGCGTCACTCCCCTCGACCCGATGATAGAGAAAGTGAACCACTGCGGCTGCGACGACGCCCTCCAGCAGCTTGAGTGGCTACGCAACACCGTAATATTCATGGAAACCCACCGCGGCGACATCCATGCCGAGATATGCACCTGCAAGTACGACGAAGGCAAGGACGGTTTTCTGACCAACTATTGTGTTTCTTGCGCCGACGGTTTTGTGAACCTGCACGATTGCCAGGGCAATGTGCTTGTGTCGATGGGCGGTATAGCAGGCGACGGCTACGACGTATACGAAATAGACCCTGCAAGCATACACTGCATTTATCGGAACTACCACATCCCGAAGATTACCGACCACCGGTGGTATCTGGCACGCTTTGTTGACCGGGCCACCAACACCAGCGAGGCACCGATGTGGAACGGACGCCTGCAATACTATGTGATTGAGTTTAACCCTGACGGCACGATGTCGGGCAGCGGAGTGAACAGTCTGCATGGCACTTATCATCTGGATCACGACAATATCAGTATCCACATACAGACGGTTACCGAGATATATGACGCGACGGGATGGGAAGACCGGATGATTGATGCGCTGAACGCCGCCATCAAATGCGACATCAGTGAGGATCATATCCGGATATATTACAACTACACGAACACCTATATGGAGTTCCGTGCGCTTGACGAATCGATGGAGGATTGACATAATTAGGGTTTACCCGACCCAAATCTGAAAATCATTTCCGGAGAAGTACAAGATAAGTAAAGTCCTTGATCCTTCGGTACATCTTTTTATCCCAAATCGGTCATTAGGAAACCGAAAACTCCTACTATCTAACTGCCGAATCGTGCAATGCACGGGGATAAACCCTGCCCCGTACCTTGTTCTGCCTACCCGCCCTGCTCCGTGGAGCGGCAACGTTTGCCCCTCGCTACGGAGAGGGGCCGTTCAATCCTGCATCGTAATAGTATCGTTATAGCATCGTTACTCGACATGATAACGGAAAACAAGCCGGGAAGCAGGCAACATCGAGCCGGGATTGAACGACCCAAGAGGGTTGTGCATGCCGTCCGCTGAGTGCGGTTATCCCGATTGATAAGTCGGCTAACGACCGATTTGGGTTAAAACCTATTGCCCGACTTGGGATAACCATACCTCCCATAACAGAAACAGAGGCCTCTGCGAAGCCTCTGTTTCTGTTATGCCTAAAGTGTGATTATCGAATAGGGAGGTGTATCACCTTCTTTGTTTGGAAGTACTCTTCGGCGAAGAAGTCGGAGATGTCCCATGTGCGGACTTTCTTCTTGAAGGGAGCAAGCTCGGCGTCAAGGTCGCCGCCTTTGAGGTAGAGGATACCGTTGCGGAGATGGTGGTACTGGATGTCGGACACTTTACCCCTCACCCACTGGCTGAACTGGCTGAGGTCGGTGACGGCACGCGAGACGATGAAGTCGAAATCGCCCTGCACTTGCTCGGCACGGATTTGTTCGGCATGGACGTTTTGCAGCTGCAACTGCTGGGCCACGTCCTGCACCACCTTGATTTTCTTACCTATCGAGTCGACAAGGTAGAACTTGGCATCGGGAAACATAATGGCCAAGGGTATGCCAGGAAACCCGCCGCCGGTACCCACATCGAGTATCTCGGCCATGGTTTTGAACGGCTGCACCTTGGCGATGGCAAGACTGTGAAGGACATGGTGCTCGTAGAAGTTGTCCATGTCTTTGCGCGAGATGACATTGATTTTGGCGTTCCAGTCCTGATACAACGGCAGAAGGGCGGCAAACTGTTCCTTTTGCCGCTCGGTGAGTTGTGGGAAGTATTTGTATATCAGCTCTACGCCTGCCATGGGTTAAAGGTATGCCTGCAGATGTTTGCTCTTGCTGCTGACGCGGAGTCGCTTGATGCCTTTTTCCTTGATTTGGCGGACACGCTCGCGGGTGAGGCCGAACTTCATGGCTATCTCGTCGAGACTGAGAGCGTGTGGGAGACCGATGCCGAAGTACATCTTGATGACCTCACGCTCGTATTCGGTGAGGGTAGAGAGTGCACGCTCGATTTCCTGCGAGAGGGATTCCTGCATGAGGGCACTGTCGGTAGGCGGGGTGTCCTCGTTGGGGAGCACATCGACGAAGTTGACATCCTCGTCGGCGACGAGGGGAGCGTCGATGGAGATATGGCGGCCCGAGATGCCGAGGATACTCTTGATTTTCTCCTCGGGGATGTCGAGCATGTCAGCCAATTCCTCTTCCGACGGGGGGCGTTCCAGTTCTTGTTCGAGGCGGCTGATTTCTTTCTTCAGTTTGTTGAGAGCTCCCAGCTGGTTGGAGGGCAGACGGACGATGCGCGAGTTTTCGGCAATGGCCTGCAGAATGGACTGGCGGATCCACCACACGGCATAGGAGATGAACTTGAAGCCGCGGGTTTCGTCGAAACGCTTGGCGGCTTTGATGAGGCCCACATTGCCCTCGTTGATGAGGTCGGGAAGGCTGAGCCCCTGGTTTTGGTACTGCTTGGCCACGGAGACCACGAAACGCAGGTTGGCCTTGGTGAGGCGGTCGAGAGCCTCCTGGTCGCCGGCCTTGATACGCTGCGCCAGACGCACCTCCTCCTCGGGGGTGAGGAGCTCCTCACTGCAGATGTCCTGCAAGTACTTATCCAGCGACTTGATATCGCGGTTGGTGATAGAATGAGTAATTTTCAGTTGTCTCATAGGTCCACTATTTTGTCCTTTTTATTGGTGTGTAACGTGGAATTGGAAAAAATGTTTCATTTATATGAAAAAAAATTTCATGGTCGCTGCCAGAAAGCGTGAATGCATTAGGACTAAGCGCCTAAAGCGGCCGATATGCTCGAAACAAATAGGCGTAATATTCATTTTGCAGGCTAAAAAATGCAGTTTTTGTTCTAATAGTCAAATTGCAGGCTGATATTTCGTATGAACGTTTGGTCGGGTAAAAAAAAAATTAGTATTTTTGCCCCCGCATTCTGAAGCATAGCGGGCTCTGCTGGGGAGCAACCCGCGAGGAATAGGAATGCTGTGCATGACGACAAGTCAATATTGACATTCGCCCACCAATTGTCGGTGGGCGTCTGCCTTTTATGACATGTTTGATTGCACACGATGCCAGAAAAACCCACTAATGAACCGCTTGCGGTTCTCTATGGACAATCCGCTGTGGACATTGAGATTCTTCTTGAGATCGGTGAAGGTGCCTTCAATCTTGTTGTTAGTATTAGGCATCCCCAAACAGTCCTCCCTCTGGAATGTGAACAAGTACGGCAAGTAGAAATCAACACTATGCATCGCCGTGCGAAGTCTCTTATGAGTGTAATGGCTGCAGCCAGTCCTCTTCGACACGCTGCGGCGGTTGATGATGTCGGCGTAGTCCGACTTCCATTTCAGGTACTCCCTGACGAAAGTCTCCTTGTCCGTGTCGGTGACTGTGAAGACCACACGCTTCAGTTCCCTGGCCGCCTTGAGCCTCGGATTCTTAGTGAGATACCTGCGGATGATGCTTATCATATGGAAGTGGCACATCTGTATCGGGTATCTTTCAAACTCGGAGAACAGGCTTCGCATTCCGTCAACGATGATACCCTTGATGCGGTATCCCCGATTCTCTATCGACGCTATTGCCGTACGGTAATCCTCCACGGTCTCGTGCCGTATGAATTCAAGATAGAGGACCGCGCCAGTGAGGTCGTCTATCGCAAGCAGGATACCCCAATTGCGCCCCCAATAGGCAGCATCGACATGGACGTATCCACTGCCGTGGAGCATGGGCTGCTCCCATTTCATGTCAATCATCGAGAATCGTCTCCTGATTGTGGAACTGCTTATTCCGTATGTTTGCGATAACTCCTCCACGGTCTGTTTCCGGTCCAGGTACATGGCCCATAAGTCGCTATCCGTCGGCCCCGTCAGCTGACGAAATTGATAACCGCATTTTTGGCATTTATAGAGTTGTTTTCCCCCTCGGACTCCGTTTTTCTTGGTCGCTTGTGACCCGCAGACCGGACATTTTTTTTGTGCATATCAAACCTTTTAAATTTCTGCAAAGATACAAAATATCTCGCTTTTCGGCATGTCACAGCCTGCAAAATGACTATTAGCGCATTCCTTTAAGCCGATTTTTACAAAAACCTTTTGAATCGCTCAAAACGCCTTCTGCTCCTATATTCAGACTGTGTCGCAGCCTGCAAAATGACTATTAGACCAACAAATACTAATCTGTCGTAAATTTGGCTTGAGAGGAACGCTCTTCCAGTCGATGTGGCGGAGGAGGAAGGAATCCACGAAGTCCATCGGGAATGAGAGGAAAGAGTTTTTTTCGGGCGGCAGTGAATATGTTGAGATTTTTTTGTATATTTGCATTTCAATAGTTATACCCCGACAGGATATGTTTGAAAGCATTAGTAGTAAGATTGAGAAAGCGTTACACACGCTGCGCGGAAAAGGCAGCATTACCGATATTAATGTTGCGGAGACCGTCAAGGAGGTGCGCAAAGCCCTGCTGGACGCCGATGTGAGCTACCCGGTGGCAAAAGAATTTACCGACAAGGTGAAGGCGGAGGCCATGGGCCGTAACGTTATCCAGAGCATTGAACCCGGCCAGTTGATGGTGAAGATTGTCCACGAGAAGCTGACGGAGCTGATGGGCAATGCCGCCGTGGATATTAACATAAAAGGCACTCCCGCCATCATCCTTATAGCAGGTCTGCAGGGTTCGGGTAAGACCACTTTCTCGGCAAAGCTGGCCCACTACCTCAAAACCAAGCGGAACAAGAGTGTGATGCTGGTGGCTGGCGACGTGTACCGTCCTGCCGCCATCAGTCAGCTGAAGACGCTGGGCGAGCAGATACAGGTGCCCGTTTTCACCGAAGAGGGCAACATGAACCCTATCGACATCGCCACCAAAGCCGTGAGGGACGCCCGGCTGAAGGGCACGAATGTTGTCATCGTGGATACGGCAGGCCGTCTGGCTGTGGACGAGGAGATGATGAACGAGATTTCGGGACTGAAGCAGTCGCTCAATCCGCAGGAGACACTCTTTGTGGTGGACTCGATGACCGGTCAGGACGCTGTGAACACCGCCAAGGCCTTCAACGACCGGCTGGACTTCGACGGTGTGGTGCTGACCAAACTCGACGGCGACACACGCGGCGGTGCAGCCCTCACAATCCGCTACTCGGTGCAGAAGCCTATCAAATTTGTCGGTATCGGCGAGAAGATGGATGCCCTCGACGTTTTCCACCCCGACCGTATGGCCAGCCGTATCCTCGGCATGGGCGATGTCGTGTCGCTGGTTGAACGTGCCCAAGAGCAATACGACGAGGAGGAAGCCCGCAAGATACAAAAGAAACTCATCCACAACGAATACAACTTCGAGGATTTCCTCTCGCAGATAGGCCAGGTGAAAAAGATGGGCAGCATGAAAGACCTTATCGGCATGATTCCCGGAATGGACAAACTGACCAAGAACGTGGAGATTACCGACGATGCCTTCAAGCCCATCGAGTCCATGATTGGCAGCATGACGCCCTATGAGCGGCGGAACCCCAGCTGCCTAAACGGCAGCCGCAAGCAACGCATTGCTGCAGGCAGCGGGCACACCATCCAGGACGTGAACCGTTTTGTAAAACAGTTTGAGGAAACCCGCAAGATGATGAAGGCCGTAAGCGCGAAGGGCAAACCTCCACGCCTGCCCAAACGGCACAGATAACCAGCAACCCAATGACAATAACAATCCACTCATATACAAAAGCCCATTGCTATGTTTCAATTATTAGACGGTAAAACCCTATCCATCCAGATTAAAGAAGAAATCGCCACCGAGGTACGGCATCTCATGGCCGAAGGCCACCGCACACCTCATCTGGCCGCCGTCATCGTCGGCAACGACGGAGCCAGCCAGACCTATGTGGCCAACAAGGAGAAATCCAGCCACGAGGTGGGATACACCTCGTCGGTGTACCGCTATTCTGAAAAGACTACCGAGAAAGAGCTCCTTGAGTCCATCGACTTTCTCAACAACGACCCCGAAATCGACGGTTTCATCGTGCAGCTTCCCCTGCCCAAACATATCAACGAACAGCATATCATCGACGCCATCTCGCCCGACAAGGATGTCGACGGCTTCACTGCCATCAACGTTGGCCGCATGGTGCTGGGCGAAGATGCTTTCATCCCTGCCACCCCCATGGGCATCTGCACCCTTCTGAAACGCTACGGCATCGAGACCACCGGCAAGAACTGTGTGGTGATAGGCCGCAGCAACATCGTGGGCACACCCGTGGCCAATCTGCTTTCGCGCAAAGGATTCGACTGCACGGTAACCCTGTGCCACAGCCGCACCCAGAATCTGGCAGAAATCGCCCGTAACGCCGATATCCTCATCGTGGCCATCGGCAAACCCGAATTTGTGACCGCCGACATGGTGAAACCCGGAGCAGTGGTCATCGATGTGGGTATCCACCGCATCCCCGACGAGAGCCGCAAAAGTGGCTACCGCATCATCGGCGATGTGAAACATAGCGAGGTGGACCCCCTCTGCAGCTGGGTAACCCCCGTCCCGGGCGGCGTTGGACCCCTCACCATCATCTCTCTGCTCGAAAACACAATGAAGGCTTATAAGAAGAATCTCCACCTCAAGTAGGTGCTACCGATTCCATACACAAAACCCCGCACTGGACAAGAGTCTGGTGCGGGGTTTCTCTTTTGCTTCAGCGAGCGGCTACTGGCGCGTCTCGGACATGAGGTTGTCGTTCACTTCAAGGGGGGAATAGCGGGCATTCTCCTTGCACTTTGCATTCGCGGCCTTACGACACACACATCCGGCAGACTGGCCGGTATAGGGGTCCATGCCGCTGCAATGACGCTTGAACTCACCATGCTTGCGCACAAGCATCTTGATGCCGAGTCCCAGCATCATCAAGGCCACAACAGCCACAGCGAACAGCAGTGTTATCAGTAGTGTTTTGCTCATCATCGACTTGTGTCCTGGCCATGCGCCGTCCTTTTGCTGCGGAGTGCATGACCCTGTCCAACAAAAAAGCCGCATCTCTGCGGCTTATGTTTGCTCCCCAAGCAGGACTTGAACCTGCGACCCCCTGATTAACAGTCAGGTGCTCTAACCAACTGAGCTATTGAGGAAGGTTGCCTTATCTCTTTCAAAGCGGTTGCAAAGATACACACTTTTTTCGAACCAGCAAAATTTTTTTTGAAAAAAAATTACTTCTCACCCACAATGTTCATGACTATCAAATTGTTGAGAATGGTAAAAAATTCACTATGTCACTGGCGACAATGCTGCATTGTGACTGTTTTTGGGAGGCTAAATCGGCAGATTTGCCATGTACCCACACACCCAGTACTGCACACATCGCTGCATCTAACTGACAATCTTTATTTTGAGCCAAAATAGCAAGAATAATACCTGTCAACACATCCCCGCTTCCAGCGGTAGCCATACCTGGATTCCCTGTTGTATTGACATACATTATCCCCTTGTTATCAGTCGTTTGTGTACGATGACCCTTGTACACTATGGCGCATGAGGTATTGCTACTCAATGAACGCTGGAGTGTTTCGCGTTCCATTCCGCCTTCGGTATGGCCAAAGAGGCGCTCAAACTCTCTTGCGTGGGGAGTAAGCACCATGGGTGCGGCCGTTCCCAACGCTCGCAAGAGCTCCATGCGGTCATCCATCCTCGACAGCATGTTCAGCCCGTCGGCATCCAGCACCATGGGTTTGCCTACAGCACCCTGCATCAGTGCACGCATCGGGGCCATACTGCCTGTTCCCAATCCCGGGCCCACTCCTATCGCATCGTAGCGCGATAACTCCTCCTCAGTAAAGGGATGCGTCCAGTGCTGCTCATCCTCGTCGATAGAGACCATGGCTTCGGGTACAGCGACCTGCATTATGTCCACTCCCTTCCGGGGGACATGCACGGTGAGCAGGCCTACGCCTGAGCGCAAACAGGCCCGTGCAGCGAGTATCGCAGCCCCCATCTTGCCATAGCTGCCTGCCACCAACAAAGCGTGCCCATAGGTGCCCTTATGGCTGTCGGAGGGGCGGTTGTTGAGAAAGTCGGGCCAGACAGGACGGTCCACCTCCCATGTAGTATGGTCAATCTGTATCATGTCGTAATCATCATAACGTCGTACAAACAAAAAGGCGGAAGCCTGGATGAGGCCGCCGCCTTTTATGGCATATCACTCTAATGCCCAAGGGCGATTAGAAATGGTAGGAAACACCCATTCCGAAGGTCCAGGTGCGGTTGTAGGTCTTGCTGGGTTTCTTGGCAGTGCTGAGGAGACCGTGATAATAATCGCCCTCGAAATGAAGCTGCCAGTTGGGAGCGACATTCATGCTCAGACCGATTCCAGCTGCCAGACCGGCCTCGAAACGGCTGTCATAATTATCGATATACTTATAGCTCCAACCGGTGTAGGGCTGGGGATCGTTGGCTCTGTAGATATAGCCGTCGCGATACTGAGAGATCCAATATCCACAATAGCCGCCAGCCATGAGGTGGATGCGGACAGTCTCACCGCCGATGGAGAAGTCGGCCATCAAGGGGAGCTGCAGATACTGATTCTGGTGATAGGTCTGGTACTTGTTGCTGACACCGGCGAAGTCGACAGTCAACTTAGTGGCATAGTTCTTGGACACAAGCTCCACACCGCTGCGGATACCGAACCATTCGTTGAACTGATAACCCACACGAGCCTCGACGTTGAGACCGCGGGCGGAATACCACAGGCCGTTGAAGATGGTCTTCTTGACATCGAGGGTGTTGCTCGAACCGCCCACCATCAAACCGACATACCAGCCTTTGGCTTCATCGTTACGGATGTCGTCTTCGGGAATCATGTGACGGCGCACAGCTTCGCGGCCTTCAGACTCTTCGTCTTTCACCGATGACTTACGGTCATGCTTGCGGTAAGGAGTGTCCACATAGGCACCATTGTCTCCGATCTGGCTATTACGCATGAACACACGGGTAGAGGGCTGCACTCTTTCCACCATATAGGTGTTGAGGAAAGCCTGATACTGCTCGGCAGGGATGAGTGCGGTGGCCATTCTGCCCTCGCGGGTCTGGATAACCACGCCATACTTGTTCAGTGAATCCTGAGGCACATTGCTTCCCTCTCTAAAGGTAATCAATGCCGACACATACTCGGTAACGCCCTCGTTCTGGGCAAATGCTCCGCCCATCAGGGCCAGGAACAATACGATAAATAGTGATTTCTTCATGATAGTATTACTGTTTTTTAATCTTTCGTTTTGAAGTGCAAATATACAAGTTTTTTTTATATTGTTGCGAAAACAAACTGTTAAAACAAGCATACTATCTATATATCAGCAGTTTATTTTTTCCAACAATATACCCCGTAACGAGGGGTGAGCCTTTTTTCTCTCCTCATTTTTAGAGATTGGCATAAGCAGGCGAGAAGGTGTCGCCGCCTTTCACACTACCTGTCATCAGACCCTTCTTGAGCCATCTGGAGCGCTGTGCCGAGGTACCGTGGTTGAACGAATCCGGCACCGAGTAACCGCGGGCTTTCTTCTGCAGATAGTCGTCACCGATTTTCGAAGCCACATTGAGTCCCTCTTCGATGTCGCCATCTTCGAGCGACCCGAACATCTCGTTGTCATGATATGCCCACACACCGGCATAGTAGTCGGCCTGCAATTCCAGCCTGACGCTTATCTGGTTGGACTCCTTCTCGCTCACACGACTCATCAGCTGGTGTGCCTCGCCCAAGGTGCCAAGCAGGTTTTGCACATGGTGGCCCACTTCGTGGGCAATGACATAAGCATAGGCAAAGTCGCCATCGGCGCCCAATTGCTGTTTCATGCTGGAGAAGAACTCAAGGTCGAGATACACACTCTGGTCGGCGGAGCAATAGAAAGGACCCGTCGATGAAGTGGCGCCGCCACAGCCGCTCTGCACCGACCCTTTGAACAGCACCAGCTTGGGGGGAGTATACGTGCGACCCATTTTCTTGAACTCGGCAGTCCACACGTCTTCGGTGCCTGCCAGGATCTGACTTGCGAATTTGGCCAACTCCTGTTCCTCGGCAGTAGGCACATACTCGGTATTCTCCGTGGTCTGCATATTGCTGCTGGCCATCTGCCGCAAAACACTCGAAGGGTCGCCACCCATAAACAAGGCAATAATACCGGCGATAATCAACCCTCCAATGCCGAGACCGGCAGTTTTGGCAGTCCGACCTCTGCGGTCTTCCACATTCTTGCTTTCGCGTCTTCCTTCTAATCTCATAATATTGTTTATTTTTAATTACTAATTTACCCTTCCATTTGCATTTCGATTCAACACCTATTGTATTCCACTCTATCACCAGTTTCTACCTATAGGGATGGAGACACTGTTTTTGGCAATGGACTCCCTCCGTCCGCACAGACCACTTGCGTAGAAAGTGCAATGGACAAAATGCAACAATCTGTCTTCCATACTAATAGACAAATTAAAACTTTGTCACTCATCACTTTTTCATATTGCAAATATACATGTTTTTTAAAATCTGACAAAAAAAATCTCACGCTATCCGATGCCTCTCCCACCGACTCCGATTCTTTATACTCAAAACCGTTCTGAATACTGCGAAGCAAAATAGATGAATGGACAAAAGAAGTGCCTATCAAGAAAAAAGCGTATCTTTGCAAACAAGGTTCCACCTTATTGGAAACTGATAATCATCCTGCAATCAACGCAATAACTAACGACATGAACCACGGTAAAGACATCTGCAACGAGTTAAAGGCGGTGCGACAAAGCATCGCCAATGAGAACGGCATCCCTTTCGAGACCGAGGAATGCACCTATCAGGGCGAGTGTCGCGGCACCTGCCCGCGATGCGAGGCCGAGTTGCGCCAGCTAGAGTCAGCTCTGGCTGTGCGACTGAGCATGGGCAAGGTGGCCACTGTTGCGGGGCTGATGCTGAGCCTTGCCGCCGGGGCCCAGGCGCAGGAGGTGAAAGCCACTACTCCGCAACAACCCATTGCGAAGGAAATGACCGATTCCGTGACCCTAAAAAGATTGCACGGCTCAGTGTTGACGGATGACAAGACCAAAGAGCCTATCCCTTTTGCCAACGTCACCATCCACCAAGACGGCAAATTGGTGACAGGAACCCTTACTAACATTGATGGGGAGTTCACGCTGAAGCCCTTCACCATCAGACCGGGCAAATACCAAATACGTGTCTCCTGCGTCGGATACAGTACAGTTACACTCGACATGTACACTTCAAAACCGCAGAAAACAGTAACCATCAGCATGAAAACAAATGCTCTTCCGTTGCAAGGGGTGGTCATAACCGGGATGCCAGACCCCTACGACCCCGATGCCACGCAGAATATGGAGATTCAGGGCGTGAGAGTCATCGTGAAATAGCCTCGACCGATGGAAGGCGTACCATTCATCGGCATATCCCGCCACCGCATAGGGGTAGACGGCCAAGGGGTCACCACTCTGGCTGCCTTTCATGGCTGTGGGCTGCACTGCCGCTATTGTCTCAACCATCGCTGTCTCGAGTCTGCCGATGGGTTGCCCCTCTACACACCGCAGCAACTCTACAAGCTGGTGGGAGTGGATAATCTCTACTTCATTGCCACGGGCGGCGGAGTGTGTTTCGGTGGTGGCGAACCCCTGCTGCAGATGGCGTTTATCCAAGAATTCAAGACCCTGTGCGGGAAGAGCTGGCGGCTGACGACAGAGTCATCGCTACAGGTGCCGCAGCAAGCAGTAACCGCAGCGACAAGGGTGGTGGACTACTTTATTGTGGACATCAAAGAGAGCAACCCCGACATTTACCACGCCTACACAGGAGGCGACTGCCAAAGGGCATGGGACAATCTGGAGCATCTGCTTGCCTTGACAGGACCGGAACGGGTGATAGTGCGGGTGCCATTGATACCGGAGTACAACAGCGAGGTCGACTGCATAAAGACGGTGGCACGACTGCACGAGATGGGTGTGAAGCAGATAGACCGCTTCACCTACCAAAGGCTATAGTCTCTTCTACCCTACAAAAGCTTATCGGTTCAACACCTGGTTGAGGCATTTGAGGGTGACCTTGACCCGCGACAGGTCGGCCTTGGGGTCAGCAGGGATGAAGCGCAGCGTGGCACTGGAGCCTGCGGGTAGGTCGAAATAGTTATTGTCGAAATGGCCATCGACATGGGGCTCGGTCTGGAGCATCACGTCGCGGAGATTGGTCTCAGCAGTGACGGTGGCGGTGAGTTGTCCCTTCTTGTTCAGCGATTGCTCCAACTGATACTTGGCTTTGCGAAGGTGGAGGTTCTTGGGGTAGGTCTTATAGTATTTCTCCCAGCGCGAGAGGTCGACGGTATCGGCAAAGAGGTCGCGGGCACGATAGTGCAACGCCTTCCAGTTGCCATAGCAGTCGATGCTGCTCCACGAAGCCACGGGCCAGCAGTCGTTCAGCTGCCAGTACAGGGTGCCCATGCAATGAGGCTGTGCCAGCCGATGGCACAGAATGCCGTAGCCCGTACCCCAAGCCTGGAGCAACTGGCTCACGTAGCAGTAGTCTTCAAGACTAAGCGAGCGGCTGTCGACGCCATAGTATTGTTGCATGGCTTTGTCAATTATCTCCCTTCCACGGCCGTGTTTCTGGTGGCTCTTCATCGTGGGAGAGTCGATGGTGCGCTGGTCTTCGGGGCAGAAACGGCACACAGTGCTGTAGTCCGGATAGCTCTGGAAGCCGTATTCGGACATAAAGCGACCCGTCTTCTCCTTGTACATTTCAAAGGGTTGTTCCCCCCACCATACGCCCCAGTAGTGGCTGTCGCCATGTGTGACGCATTCGGGATGACCCCAGCCGAAGAGCGGCGAGCTGGTGATGTAAGGACGCTGCAAAGGGTCGTATTGCTCAACGGCGCGGGCCAGAATGCCTTTTTCACCGAAGAGGGTATCAATGCCATGCTTCAATATTTCGCACTGGGCGGGAGTCCACTTGTACTGCTCCTGCCAACCCCAGTCTTCCCAGCCGTTCTTCACCTCGTTATTGCCACACCACACCACCACACAGGGATGCTGTGCAATACGGCGTACCTGCTGCTCGGCCTCTTCTTTGACATTGTCGAGGAAAGCGCTGTCGGAGGGATAGAGGGCACAGCTGAAATTGAAATCGACCCACACCATGAGACCCAGCGAGTCGCAAAGGTCAAAGAAGTAGTCAGGCTCGTAAATTCCACCGCCCCACACACGGAGCATGTTAAAGTTGGCCTCCTTGGCGGAGGTGAGCAGGTGGCGGTAGCGGGCACGGTTGGCGCTGTCAAGCACGGGGAACGAATGAACGGGAATCCAGTTGGCACCTTTCACAAAAAGGGGCTTGCCATTATGATAAAAGGTGAAGCTTTGGCCGATGGAGTCCTGCTCCTGCTTCAGCGTCACGCCCCACGACTTGGGTTTTGTCACCGGCTTTTCGGGCAGGTCGTCATTGTAGCACTCTAATCTTGCACTGCCGAGAATGCCCACCGTGCTGAGTTTTGGACCCCAGTCCCACCCCAGCATGTAGGGAGCCATCCGGCTCATGGCGCGGTGGTCGGGCAGGTCGTAGTCCATATCGGGCCAGGGGTGGCCGTCCTCTTCACTTACTTCGGTGGCAAAGTGGTCCTCGTTGTTTAGCTCGATGGGGTAGAACGTTATCTCCAGCACTGCCTCGTCGCCAAGGTCGGGCAACTCCTTGTTGTCAAGCAAGACATCAAAAAGGCACACCCTGTATTCGCGGAACATATTATCGATGGTCATCACTCGTGTTTGGAATTTTGTGCCGAACGACTCACCACTGAGCCACACATCGCAATAGGTGACCCCATTGAGCACGAGGTCGCAGTGTTCGAACCCCTCCCACATGTCGCGGGTGATGATGGTGCGGTATTTCCATGCCTGCTTGCCAACCCATTGCACGGAATCCTCGTTGGTGGCGTAGAAGGGGTCGGGAATGAGGTTGTGTGCCATGAGGTCGGTATGGATGCACCCCGGCACCTTGGCGGAGTACCATTGGTCGTTATACTCAAACTCCCAGTCGGTGAGTTCAGTAACGTCCATATCAGTCTTGCAGGAGACTGCAAACGACATCACTGGCAATAAAAAAAACAACAATTTCCATTTCATGTCATTATCTTTTTATTTTTAACACGAATTACCTTGAATATATCATTAATTCTCTCTATATCAATTAACATGAACTAATAAACAGGGTTCATATTTCGGTCAAGCAAAACACATTCGTTTTCGTCAGGATAATACGCATATCGTTCTCCTTGCAGACTGGGTTGTCCAAAGTTGATAAGTAAACCAATGGGCATATGAACAAGCCTCAGATAATTGAACAATTGCATCCGATGTGCCGAAGTTAATTCACTCACAGATTTCAGCTCCACCACAATATCCCCTACGACTAAATCCATTTGGTAATATTTATCTATTTGGTGATTCTTATAGAACACTGGTAAATGTTTCTCGCGTTCAGAGGGAATCCCCCTATCAAGAAGTTCCAAATAGAGTGCTTCACTATATACAGGTTCAAGCAAGCCATAGCCCAAGATACCATGAACCTCCATAGCAGAGCCTATGATTTCATATATCAAATCTTTATATTTTCTGACATCCATCTCCTATCAATTTAATTTAATGAACATTATATGCTAATTCGCGTTTATGTCATTTTAAATCACTCAGTTTTCATAAAGGCGAAGAAGACGGCAAGGATGATGAGGCCGAAGGCTACGAGGTGGTTCCAACGGATGGGCTCGCCCTTGAAGACGGTAGCCACAATAACTGTGAAAACAACAAGGGAGACACACTCTTGTATGACTTTGAGCTGCATGAGCGAAAAGGGTCCGCCCGTGATTTGGGAGCCTATACGGTTGGCGGGAATCATGAAGGTGTATTCGAAGAAGGCCATGCCCCACGAGAGGACAATAATACCTATCAGAGGCCAGTCCTTGATAAGATTCATCTGCTGCAATTTGAGGTTGCCGTACCATGCAAAGGTCATGAAGACGTTGGAGCAGACAAGCATGAGTATGGTAATTAATCCTTTTGGCATAGTAATCGTATTAACATTGCATAGGCTTGGTTTACAGTTCGGTCAATTGTTTGCTGGCGACGGTCGCCATAGTGCATAAGTTGGGTGACGGTATTCATACGGGAGCAGACAGCCACCCATACGGTGCCTACAGGTTTGTCGGGAGTTCCGCCAGTGGGACCAGCAATGCCAGTGGTGGCGATGGCGTAGTCGCTGTCAAGGCGGAAGCGGACACCTTCGACCATCTCACGGACGGTCTCTTCGCTGACAGCTCCGTATGCTGCAAGGGTTTCGTGACGGACACCGAGGACACTTTCTTTCACCTCGTTGCTGTAGGCCACAATGCCGCCTTTGAAGTAGGCAGAGGCTCCCGCCAAGGCCGTGAGACGGCTGGCAATAGTACCTCCGGTACAACTCTCGGCAGTGGCAAGGGTTCGTCCCATAGCAGTCAGTTTTTGGGCAACAAGTTCGGGAAGGGTTTCACAGTCTTCACCAACGATATATCTCCCCGCAAGGGGATAAAGCTCAGCAACGGCTTTGGTAACGGCTGCCTGAAGCGCGACAACGTCGTTGCCACGGGCTGTAAGACGCAATTTGACCATGCCCGCCACAGGGAGATAGGCCAGTCGGATGAAGGAGGGCAAAGCCAATTCCCACGGCTCGATGAGGTCTGAAAGGAATGACTCGCCAATACCTTGGATGAGGATGTTCTTGTTGAGGATGGCTCCCATGCTGAAATGCTGTTGCAAACGAGGCAATACACGGTTGTTCATGAGCCATTCCATCTCGAAAGGTACGCCTGCCATAGAGACGAGGACATGCCCATCGCGCTCGAACCACATGCCGGGTGCCGTACCCAAATCGTTGTTCAGAACTTGACAGCAACGCGGAACCCATGCCTGACGACGGTTGACATCGGTCAGTTCATAGCCCCGGGCTGCAAAGATGCGCTTCACATTGTCAAGCGCTTCAGTGTTCTCATATAATTCGCTGCCGAAATACTCGCATAGAATGTGCTTGGTGATGTCGTCCTTGGTAGGGCCAAGGCCACCCGTAACCAAAACGGCATCGGAACAATGCATGGCTTTGTCGACGGCATTCCAAATATCCTGACGGTTATCACCCACAACCATAGTGCTCACAACTTCCATACCAATACCTGTCAACAGACGGGCCATTGTGGAGGCATTAGTGTTGACTACCTGCCCGATAAGCAGTTCGTCACCTATGTTGATTATCGTTGCATTCATGGTGCAAAAGTACGAAAAAAAGAGGAATCAGTAAGATTATTTTTGATAATTGAAAGAATATTCGTATTTTTGCAAATTCAATTAAAAGGTGTTTGACATGATGACCAATATCCCGAATTTAGACGAATTGATTCGTATGGCACTGCTCGAAGATGTGGGCGACGGTGACCACAGTACTTTGGCATGTATTCCCCCAACCGCTACAAACTCAGCCAAAATGGTTGCAAAAGCAGATGGTATTGTCTGTGGCATGGAAGTGGGAGAACGGGTGTTTCACTTTGTGAACGACTCTTTCTACCATAGTCAGATTCCCCTTACTGTCACCTTGCATAAACAGGATGGTGACGAAGTGAAAAAAGGCGATATTCTGATGACCATCGAGGGCGCTTCGGGAGTGATTCTCACAGCCGAACGGACAGCCCTCAACTTTATGCAGCGACTCAGTGGCATCGCTACACAGACACACCATATGGTGCAGATGCTTGACGGTTTGCACACCCGTCTTTTGGACACCCGCAAAACCACGCCCAACATGCGTCTCTTGGAAAAGTATGCTGTGCACTGCGGAGGTGGCACCAACCATCGCATCGGACTCTACGACATGGTCATGCTCAAGGACAATCATATCGACTTTGCCGGTGGCATCGAAGCTGCCATTGACCGCACCCATGCCTACCTCAAGGAAAAAGGCAAAAACTTGAAGATAGAAATCGAAGTGCGCAACCTCGATGAATTGGAACAGGTATTGCGTCACGGTGGCGTAGACCGGATCATGCTCGACAATTTCGACACCGACACTCTTCGCGAAGCTGTGCGACGCATTGACGGAAAGTATGAGACCGAAGCCAGTGGAGGCATCACCGAAGAGACCTTGCGCAGCTATGCCGAAACCGGTGTTGATTACATCTCCGTGGGCGCCCTCACCCACCACATCAAAAGCATGGACATCTCGCTTGTGAAGAAATAACCGTCCGCTGAAGTGAACGCCCACACCAATAAACTGTCCGACCGTTTCCAAAAGATGGGAGAGCGCGTAAAGCATAGCCGCACAGTGCGGAAATCGCGCATCATGGTCCACCGCATCTCTATGCCCCGTGGACAGGGCGTACCTCTCTACGACATTGCAGTTTATCTTTGGCGCGGAATCTTCAACGGCGACCTCTGGCGGGCATCCAAAGGACTGGCATTCTCATTTCTCACTGCCTTGCCCCCACTGCTTATCTTTATCTTTACCCTTATCGCCTTCCTGCCTTTCGACGGCCTACAGGACGAATTGCTGTATGAACTTCAAATTATCGTTCCCGAGAAGATATATGGTCCCATAGCCAACACCATCAACGACGTGATGGGACACAAGCATACCAGCCTGCTTTCCATCGGCTCGGTGTTGTCGGTCCTCTTCGCCGCCAATGGTCTCAACAGCATGATGGCCTACTTTACCGACCGCCATACCGAGCAACGCCCTGTCGTATTATCCTACCTCATTTGCATCGGCCTGGTCTTCCTGCTGTATATCCTGCTGGTGCTTGTACTGGTGCTGATTATTGGCTACAAGACCATCCTTATCTGGATGTTCCGCTACGGTATCCTGACCCCCGGTTCCTTCACCCACATCATCATCGGCATCGGCCGCTGGGTCATCCTTGTGGGCATGGCTCTATTCACCTTAAGTCTCATCTACTACGTCATACCCATGAAGAAACAGCGTGTTGGCTTCTTCTCTGCCGGTGCCATGTTCGCCACCGTTATGTTCATCCTCCTCTCGTGGGGATTCAAGATATACCTGGCCAACTTCAACCGCTACAATCTCCTCTACGGCTCCATTGGCACACTCCTGCTCGTCATGCTCTGGCTGTTGCTCAACTGCTTCGTCATCATGCTCGGCTATGAACTCAACATCGCCATTGCCAACGGCCGGAGACACAACCCCAAATCCATTACTGAAACCCATTAATTCAAAACCTTTTAACCCCTTACAACTCCCTCACCCATGATTATCCAGAAACAAAACGGCAAAGCCGTACCCGTACAAAACTCATTCAAAGAGAAATTCAAGATGGTTGCCAAGACCATGATGGGACTCGAAGAGGTCCTTGCCGACGAACTCCGTGCCATCGGTGCCGAGAATATCGAATGCATCAACCGTGCTGTCACCTTCGAAGGCGACATGCGACTCCTCTATCGTGCCAACTACACTTGTCGCACCGCTCTGGCCATCCTCAAGCCTTTTGCCCAATTCGAGGCCAACAACGACCAAGAGCTCTACGACCAAGTCTACCGCATCAAGTGGGAAAAGATTCTCGATGTCGACTGCACCTTCATGATTGACAGTACCACCTCTGGCGAAATCTTCACTCACTCCTATTTCGCTGCCCTTAAGACCAAGGATGCCATTGTTGACCGTTTCCGCCGCAACTTCGGCCAGCGTCCCTCCATCGACACCGAGAACGCCGACTATAAGTTCAACCTCCACATCCGTGACAACCAGGTCACCCTCCTCATCAACTCCTCAGGCGACTCCCTGCATAAGCGCGGCTACCGCCAAGCCGTCGGTATTGCCCCCCTCAATGAAGTCCTTGCCGCAGGCATGATCAAGCTTACTGGCTGGCAGTGCGACACCAACTTCTACGATCCCATGTGCGGCTCTGGAACCATCCTCATCGAAGCCGCCATGATGGCTATGAACATTCCCGCCCAATACTACCGCGGCGACCGCTTCGCTTTCAAACGTTGGAAAGAATTCAATCTCGGAGAATGGAAAAGTGTCAAACAGGAAGAAGACCGCAAGATTGGCTCCACTGATTTCGACCACGAAATATGGGGAAACGATATCGACCTCACCGTCCTCTCACAAGCTGAGAAGAACCTCCAGTTCACCAAACTCCACAAAGACGTCATGCTCTTCAACGGCTCGTTCGAAGACCAAGACCCGCCCGAAGGACCTACCCTCATCGTCACCAACCCGCCCTACGGCGAACGCATCAAGATTGAGGATCTCAATGCCATGTATCAACAGTTGGGCGATACCTTCAAGCGCCGATACGGCAAAGACTGCGAAGTGTGGCTCATCACCTCCGACTTCGAAGCCATGAAGCACATCGGACTGAAGCCCTCCAAAAAGATACCCCTGCTCAACGGCCAGCTTGACTGCCGTTTCCTGCAGTTCGAGCTCTTCGAAGGGAGCCTGAAAGAGAACCGTGCCTCCCGGGGAACGGGCGCCTCGCCCGTAGAAGAGAGGGATACGGGCGTCTCGCCCGTAAAAAGGAGGAGTACGGGCGCCTCACCCGTCAACAACAACGTCAACGACAACGAATAGCCCGTGGAAGCCCCCACCCTCTCCTCCTCTTTCGTGAAAGAGGCCGCTATCCGTGTAGGTTTCGATGCCTGCGGCATAGCCGTTGCCACTCCTCTGACCGAGGAGGAATGGGGTTATGAAGAATGGCTCCGCCGAGGCTACCAAGCCGACATGGCCTATATGGAGCAGCACCGCGACAAGCGGAGCGACCCCACTCTGTTAGTCCCTGGAGCGAGAAGTGTCATCGTGCTCCTCTCGGGCTACAAGCCCTCTCAAACCATGCAGGGCAGTATGTCTGGAGCCCACATAGCGCAATATGCCTATGGCGAGGACTACCACGAGCGCATCAAACGGATGCTTTTCCAGCTCATTGCTACCATCCGTCAGCGGTACCCCAACTTCGACGCCAAGCCCTGTGTCGACACCGTCCCCATCAGCGACAAGCAATGGGCCCGTCGTGCTGGTCTTGGCTGGATAGGGCGCAACACCCTCCTTGTCAATCCCGTCCTTGGCTCCTACTGCAACATTGGCGAACTTGTCACCCCCTCCCCGTCCGACAGCTACGACACCCCGATAGAGAACCTCTGTGGCGACTGCCACGCCTGTGTCGCTGCCTGCCCAAACCATGCGCTAAGCGAGAGCAGAACAAACGAGTTTGCTCTGCCGAGCCAAAGCATGGTCACGACCGAAGGAAGTAACCATGCGCTAAGCGAGAGCAGAGCAAACGAGTTTGCTCTGCCGAGCCAAAGCATGGTCACGACCGAAGGGAGTAATAAAGCACTAACGAATTCACACATTAACGAATTAACACATTCAAGCATTAACGAATTAACGCATTCAAGCATTCCCTTGCTTGACGCCAATCGTTGTGCCTCCTACCACACCGTCGAGAACCGAGCCGAAACCCTGCCGCCCGACATACGGCTCTCCGGCTATGCCTTTGGCTGCGACATCTGCCAACTTGTCTGTCCCTACAACCAGACTGCCGAAGTGCGCTATACCCTCACCGACGAGCGCAAAGCGCAGTTAGAAGCCCTCGCCGACGCCGACCCCACCGCCTTCAAGCGCCTCACCAAGCACACCGCCCTCAGTCGCATCCGCCACTCCCAGTGGCAGAGAAATCAAAAGCAACAAAAGACCTAAAGGTAGCCGCTAAAAATTGCCCTGAAAGGGCACTCATGATCATCATTATCGGTTATTTAACACGAATTGCCGTGTAATGAACATAAATCCATAACAATTAATGGTAATCTGTGTTTAAAAACAATACCATGAATTCTCATTGCAAAGCAATATTTTTTTGCCATATCATTTTTTATTTGTAATTTTGCATTTTGAAATTAAATATATCCTGATAAATTAAAGTAGCGGTTTATGATAAACAGATATTTTAAATTACCTGACGCTGCTGACGAGAGCGTTTTCTTCTTCGGAGCACGACAGACAGGCAAGACAACCCTGTTGAAGCAACTATATCCTAACGAGCGCTATTATGACCTCCTTAAAAGTGATGAATTTGAGCGGTTAAGCCGCAGGCCGTACTTGCTAAGAGAAGAGTTACAAGACTGCGAAGAAAATACACTTGTCATCATTGACGAGATTCAAAAACTCCCTATTTTGCTCGATGAGGTACACTGGCTTATGGTAAACCGGGGGTTGAGATTCATCCTCACGGGGTCAAGTGCCCGAAAACTGCGTCGTAGTGGTGTCAATCTGCTTGGAGGACGTGCCTTACAGAACGACTTCTACCCTCTCGTCAGTGCAGAGATCGACAACTTTGATATTGACCGGGCTATAAACAACGGGATGCTTCCCCGCCACTACCTTGTTGCCGATGCAACACGCAGACTGAGTGGGTATGTAGGACTATATCTACAGACAGAGATAATAGAAGAGGCCGTGGTTCGCAACCTGCCATCATTCAATCGGTTTCTCGAAGCTGCCGCATTAACCAGTGGCGAGATGCTTGTCTATACCAACGTGGCAGCCGACTGTGGAGTCAGTTCGGTGACAGTGAAATCTTATTTTGACATCCTTGTTGACACTTTATTTGGCTACACCATACCTGCTTACACGAAGACTGTGAAACGGAAACTGATTCAAGCGCCTAAATTCTATCTTTTTGATGTTGGCATTTCAAACCACCTGCTTCATCGTTCCCACCTCAAGCAAGGCTCTCCCGAATATGGACACGCTTTCGAGCACTTGATTATCCAAGAGATCGTCGCATACCTCGGGTATCATGGACGCAGAAACGAGCTATCATATTGGCGTACCGGGAGTGGCATGGAGATTGATGCCGTCCTTGGCGATGCCGCTGTTGGCATCGAGATAAAGTCCACCACCGAGGTCAAAGAACACCAGTTACGCGGGCTGCGTTCCTTTGGCGAAGACTATCCTCGTGCGCGACTAATCATGGTGTCACAAGATTTACGGCGTCGACGGGTAGGCAATATTGAGATTATACCCGTCCGCGAGTTTCTCTCCGACCTCTGGGCAGACAATATCGTCTAAAAATCCACCCGAATGGTAAAAAAATCGTATCTTTGCAAACCCAAACCGATTATAAAATCACGGCTGTCTGGCAGATTAACGGGTTGTTGGTTATATTCAGTCGTTGGAAAATGTCTTTCTCTACAATGGTTTTCAGAATGCTGTCAGCAAACATGTCCGCCTGCTTCTCCCCAATCTGTAGTTGCTTAACATACTCAGGTATACCTCCGTAATGTATAAAATTCGCCAAAGTGTCATCATTTGATAAGTTTGGCGATTTTAAATGTATAAAATCATTGTATTCAGTAAATTGAAGTGGCAGAAGATTAATTTCCACATAACGTCCGGTCAGCAGGACGATGCTGTGCTGGGTTTGTTGTGTTTCGGCTTTCATCATGTTTCAAAATAAACCCAAATGGATTGCTTAATACCTAATGACATTGGGTGCTTCTGTCAGTTTGCAATAATTTTCGAAGGCAACTGACAGTAGTTGGAAGAATGGGATCTTTTTTCTTTCACTCCCGTCATACTTTAATATGGTTTGTACATCAGCATAGATTTCCCTAAGGGAATGCGCACAATTGTAGTGCATTTTCAGATCCAGTTCTTGGTTCTCATAGATGAAGCCATCCCCTTTAGTAAGTGGCTGGTCGGGATCTAAGAAGGGTATAAGCAAATCAGTAAGTCTATATCCAGACTCTTCGAGAAGTTCAGTAGATATTTCTTCGTTGTGCTTTTTAATTGCCGCAAGCGCATCTTCTTTTGTGCCATACAGGAACAGAACGAAGTCCAATAATCCAACAGATAGAATATTACTTCCCCGATTTAATGTAGAAAACTTATGTAAAGGGTATTCCCAGCGGGCAGATTCTTTTTCTTTTAGTTTTCGTAATGTAATAACATCATGAAACAGCAACATTCTGACAAGCGAAGAGAAATGACCTCTGTTTAGCTCTTGCCATTCTGTTTTAACAGAATCCACAAAACGGTGTGCCACTTCGGCAATCATATCGTTGATATTGAAGAAATAGGGCTCAATACTGTAAAATTTATCAATATACCCAGCGAAGTCAACACCGTCACCATATTTGGCGCGGAAGATATTGCGGATATTGTCTATGTCGCAGACAAATATGATTTTGTCGAACCCATAACGATTTTCATCCTGGTTAATAGGCCAATGAGCAGAGAAGTAATTGGATGTCTGTGCTGAAAAAAGGTTGAGTAATCTGAAAATGTGCTCGGGGTCTATTCTGTCGAGGTCATCTACAACAAGAACCTTTTGCTTATCAATCGTGGAGTTGACCATCTCTATTAACTCCGTAGTGGCATTATATTCCACCTCATTCATCAGGTTATAGAATGCTTCTCTTGCCTTATCTTCTTCACTCTGGTTAACTCTTTTGTCGAAATCCTCATATTGTGTGGCAAATTGGGTATAGGTGTCATATACATCTGACAGTTTCTTGCCGATTTTGCCACAATGGGAAACAACATCTTTAATGATTTTTGGCAAGTTGCTCTGCACAAAGCTGGCCATAGTCTCTTTTGTGGAGAACATCTTCGCCGAAGGCGCCAGATAACCTTTTATCAGAAGTTCATATAAGATATCAAACTGGAGTAGTTTGACGACATCCTCGTTTTTCGCTATTGCATAGTTAGTTGGGAAGAGGTGGAATGTCTCATATTCATCCTTTTTCCGTGTAGTGAAGAATTCATGCAAGAAATAAGTTTTTCCACTCCCATATTTCCCAGAGAACAGTATTCTGTGATTGTCGGGCAACTCAAGGAATGTTCCGAATTTTTCAGCCTCGTGTTGGGTAGTGATGAGTATTGGCGTTTGTTCCATTGGGGTGTTTCTATTGAATAATATCATTCAAATAACCGTATTCTGCTATTTTTGTCTTCTTTAAGAACAATTCTCTTGTTATACCGAGTTCTCTGATTGACTCTAGATTGGTTATTATTCTTTCCAACTTAGTCTCTATTGGTTTCGATGGGATCTTAGAGGTTTTTGTAATAAAATCGTAGAAATCAGTCCCATCATATTGCCAATATATGATCCTACAATTAGGATTCTCTGCTTCGCCTTTCCACATATCTTGGAGTGTTTCTATACAAAAAACATATGGCATTGACGGATGAGTGAACTCCAGCTTTGCTCCTTTGGGCATCAATAATAACGAAGTTTTAATTGTTATTTTCCTCAAGCCTTCCACCAATCTGAAGGCCTGTTGTAACTCCCTTCTGTAAATGGGGAATGTAATATTATAATGCACAGAAGGATTCAGGACCATTAATCTTGATTGGTCATATAGGTCTTTCAAATCTTGTGGTATTTTGTCAGTATATTTTATGAGACGTCCCCATAGTTGATTTAATGTTAGTGGTTTCCCGTCAATAGTAGCGGTGTATTCTTTCGGCAATTGGTCATTAATATATTTTTCCAATGACTGTCTTATATACAAAGCAGATACAACATAGTCTTTTGATTGATAATATTTTTTTGCCTTTTCTAGACTGTCGCACTCCTCATCAATAATCTCTGGAAAAATAGGATACTGGGCATTATTTTTTTCATTTTCTCCAATATATACCGCTTTCCTAAGCCAATTACCATGTTCGTTGTTTTTGTCAATTTTCTCATTCACAAAAGAAAAAAGACTTTTGTCGTGGGTAAAAAAGAGTAATTGATAGTTATTCGAAAAATCTTTTAAAATCAAGTTTAGCAGTTTATCTCTATTACTCATATCAAGGCTTATCATTATGTCATCAAGCATTAAAACCTTTAAGGCGTTTTCTGCCGCAGAGTTTATTCTATATTTGATAATTGCAAGTCGTATTGCGATGGCAACGGCTGACATTTTGGCCTCATTTAATAATTTATGAGGAGGAAGCTCCATTTTCTCTCCCTCATACTCTGTTATTGATAAAGAAACACTAAAACGTTTATCTTTTTTTCTTAAATCAGCCTTTTTATATGACAAATGAAAAACGAAATCATATCCGAGCTGTTTTAAAAATTCTGATGCATGAAGATTAATGAAGGATATCATTCTCTCAAATCCTCTATTAAAACCATCTCTAAGTGCCTCAAATGAAGCTCGCTCTCTCGTACCCGTTTTTGCCTTATGCAATCGACCCCTACTATCACTAATTAATTCTGGGCCTTTTATTATTTCAGTCCATATATCAAATGCATTACTTACATTACGTCCTCTAATTAGGAAAGAACCAAAACTAATAAACGGTAAAATAGATTCAATAAAAATAGAATTCAACTCAGAACTCTCACTATTTCTAAAGTTCTGAAACTTGAATAGACTTTTATAATCAATAAAATCTGATGCTTTTCTTGATTCTATTGCAGAAGAATCACCGCAAATAGTCGTATCAATTAATGAAAGATTATGTTCTACCCCATTGGTGTCAACAATTTTAATAACAGAATCAAAGTGCTCTGTATGTGTCGCAATATCAGACATCTTGACTGCATGTATATTCACCAACGAATCTGGGCTTACTGACAAGGGTTTGAAGTATTTAGATACTTCATTGGGATTCTTACTTGATGCTTCCAATAAGGTGTATAATGCCCAATAGATGGAACTTTTTCCGCTGCCGTTCTCGCCGTAAAGTAGCAGGTGCTTACCGCCTAATTCGATTGTTTTTTCTTTACCGAAGAACTTGAAGTTGGAAAGGGTTATTGTATTAATCTTACTCATGTCTCCAAGATTTATGGATTTCATACAGGAGGTTAGAACTGCGGGTATCCAGCAGCATTAGCTTTTGACGAACCATATTATCGGACTGTTGGAACCATTGATAGAAATCTTTGATTTGTTCAATGATTATTTTGTTATTATTCCATTTATAGCTCTTCAAATCCGCAATCACATCTATCTTTTGTTCCTTCATGTGTTGTTCAAAGTATAACTCGTAAACAACCATGTCTATAATTTCTTCAAGATGAAGTGCAACTTTTTTATTCGAAGTGTGGATATATAATTCTTTATTGCTTTTGTTATACAAAAACTGAATCATAGTCACCAATGACTCTATAATGAATGAACATTTTTCTGTTTGCATTTCACTTGGAACAGGGAAAGGATTAATATAATCGGGTTTGAATCTGAAGAACCCATTGGCCAATGTGGTTCCGGTATTTGTCAAAAACCACCAGCAAAGTCGGGAATTAAGCACTGCCATCCAGAATTCGTAACTTTCTTTGACATTTGCTTTTTTTAAATATCCGTAGATTGTGGTTGTCTGATAAAATTTCCCATCAATGTCATAGGCGAAATTCCCACCCATAGAAATATCTGGGGCGACCAGTTTTTCTGTTTCAGCTGATAAAATACCTTGTTTTCTTCCAAATTGAAACCAAGAACCATCTATGTTAAATCTGCCATGTTCTCTATTTCTGAGAGGTGATTCATTTTCTTTTAGGTATGAATACGCCATTGGGAATTTGTTACTTAAATCATCTTCTGGAATCAATACTGCATTACCTTCTTTGATTATGTATGGAAATATTACGTACATATTTGTCAAAATAGTATCATATCTATGTACATTTCCACCCTTCAACAAAGGTTTTACTATTCCCTTTTCCACTTTGATTCGCCTGCCTAATTGTTTGGAATCACCCATAACATACTTTCCATCCTCTTCGCATTTATTTAGGAAATATACATCGTCCTTACTGGTTGCCAAACCTTGGAATATCTTATCAAACACGTCTTTGACGCGTCTAGGTTGCTTGTTCATTTCTTTCAAGATTCGAGAAGTTTCGCCCGCTGTGAGTACCCATTGTTTCTCGGACAATGAAGACATCTCAATTGTAGTCGAATCCTCTTGAGTAAGCGAGAAAAGGAATTTCTGCAGGTCGTCTTTCGATGTGATGCTTCTATCCAGTTCATAATATTCCAGCTGGGTACTTCCTTTGACAAACCACTGGAGCCCCGTGTAGGTAGATGCATCAAATATCTGATAGTCTCCAAAGCTGATAATCTTCGAAATGGCAGTTTGCTCCACCAATAGTTTACGAAGGCCTTTGCCGAAGGCAGAGTTTGTCCATTTGGTGGGCATGATATAATTCACGATACCATTATTACCCGACAGCTTTAATCCTTGTTCAACAAACATCTCGTACAAATCGAAGGAGCCTGTCGCTGATTTGTATTTTTTGACCAATTCATCAGCATAGTCAGAGTCTCTGTCTCTAAGACCCTGAATTCTCAAATAAGGCGGGTTACCAATGATGATGTCAAAACCAGTGAAGTTTCCATCCTCATCTAACAGTGCAGGGTATTCAAAGCGCCATTCAAAAGAGTTGTTATAAAGTCTATTGGTCTCAATATTCTTTGCATACTCTTCCATTTGCGCCAAGTCTGCTTGGCGGTTCTTACGATGTGCAGTCTCTTCCTCTGTTTCTTCAAAAAAACGGGGATAATTGTAATAGGCGACCTCACTACGTAATTTCATCAAACTGTTTGTCTCTTTCTTGGACAAGTAGAATCGGAAAGAGTTTTTTATCTCCTCAATTTTCCTCCTGAATATTTTTTTTGCCTCATGATCATCCGTATTAGTGAAATCAGCCACCAATTGCTTGTATTTATGCAAGGACATTTTGCTTTCCTTGCCAGTATGGCTCTGATTGTATTCAACAAATACCGATTTAATAGGAACGTCAAGATCATAGCGGTTCAACAAAGAGTCGCCACACACTATTTTATAATCCAAATTGGGGAGTGGCACAGGTTCTTCCTCATCAACGATAAGGGCAAGCCAGAATCGCAATCGTGCAATATCTACAGCCCCTTGTTCAATATCCACACCATAGATATTGTTTTGGATAATATCTTTTTTGACAGAAGCCGGGGAAAAAGGTTTAGTAGGATTTGAAAAGCCGTATAGATGCAGATGGGCTCTATACAAAACATTCATCACCCCTATCGGAAATGCTCCCGAGCCAATGGCTGGATCGCATACTTTAACGTTATCCAGTAGTTCGTCTATTCTCTTTGCCATATTCTTGTTTTGGATAACTTCAGCAACGACATTCCGCATAATCAAATCATCAACCGCTTCATGGAATTCACCTTCCAAATGTTTCTTCAAATATTGCGACACACTCTCTTGACTCATGTATTGGACAATCTCCTTGGGGGTATAGTAGGCACCTTTCTCGTTGTTATCTTCAAGCAGGTTTTCGAAGATATGTCCTAACATTTCTGGATCAACACCCACTTCTGCATCGTCAGGGTCATTCTCATCAATTGTAAAGTTATACATTGAGAAGAAATCTATCAAATTGGCAAAATATTCGAAAGGGAAATCTATATCCATCCTGTCTATATCATCCTTCTCAAACAGACCACCATTTAAATAGGGTATTTTGACATTATCTCCCAAGCGTTTGTCAGCTATATCGCCATTGCGCTTTTCATTCAACGTATTGAAGAACAGATATTTCAACACATCACTCAACAACCGGTCATTTCCTTCGTAGCGGTGAATCAAATTGTACAGATACTGTTTGTCGCCTCCTTCCCAGCCTTCTACATTGGCAGGAACGCCCATCCAGCCTCTCTTTTGCAAGAACTGGAGAAACACAAGACGTCCTAAGAGTTTTTTTACATAGTCTCTATGACGTCTCGTATTTGGAAGCGTATCTTTGAATTTCTTATATTGGCTTTTGTAGCCATCAAAAAACTCGCTGTTCAAACGCTCAACTGAAAATGCATCTTCTAAATCGGCAATTACTGGTATATCCTTGGAATTAAAAAAGCGTATCAATCGTTGTGCAGCGGTGCTGCAAGGTTCGTTTTCGCCTAACAAGAAAGTGAAACGTTTTGGTGCTGTTTCTTGCGTGATTAAATTACCTGTGGCATCCAGTACCGTTTTCTTTGACACAAAAGTCAAACGATAGTTGGCTTGCGAAGATGAATGGTAAAAAACTAATGCTCCATGAACGATGTTTTGGTCGACATATTTTGCTCCTATTTTACGAAGACCTATACGGTTTCTTTCTATTTTTACATGGTCTGCCACTTCAAAAACGAAAAGTGCAATATCACGTCTATCGCCAAGATGAATTGTGCCCAGCTGGCCACCAGACTTTATCAAGTCTGCATCAACGGCTACAGTCTTGGTAAAGAAATCAACACTCTTGAACATATCAAGAAGTAGTTCTTTCCACTTTGCGAAGTCGAACTTTGACGATAATATCTGTTTTAAGTCTTGGCGGTTCATATTATGTGCTGTTTTTATTCTTATCTTGCTATTTAACGTCATTGTTTACAATTTCCCAGTGGCCACCTTTGTCAGGTCCTACACGGCGAATAATTCCACCTTCTTTTAATTTCTTAATATTCCAATATATGCCATCCTCAGTAATACCGCATACTTTGGCTAGCTCACTTTGTGTAATATAAGGATTTGTTGTTATAGCGGTTAGAATCTTTTCCGTAGTTTTTTCCGTAGTTTTCTCCGTAGTTTTCTCCGTAGTTTTCTCCGTAGTACTTTCTATACTACTAGCAAGGTCAACTTGTCCACTTGCAGGGAAAATGATTCGGATAAAGTTGTCGGTAAAATGGAAACAGTCCTCTCCATACGCACGAAGAATACGAGGTATGCCAGAACCAAGTGACTCCACAATATCGAGGTCGCGATAGATACGCATCAATTCCTTGTTGCGTGGGATGGAAATGCCCGTGAAAAATTCCTCGCGACTGAGGGATTCAGGAAGTCTGCCAGCAGAAGTAATTTCAAGTCGGTCAGGGAATATCTCAAATTTTGGCGGAACTTCAAAGGAATAGTCGTTATGCACGATAGCATTGATTACGGCCTCGCGTACAGCCACTCTGTCCCAAAGAGGTTTCTCAATGCGTTCCATGGGGGTGATCTTTGCAGCCGTCTTGTTTTCTATCTCCAGTTTGGTCAGTACGCTTTTGGTGGCTTTGATAAGCGAGCAATAGCCATATTCGTTGTTTTCAATCAGGTCGCATCGGTCGAGGCTGGAATATTTTGCCACCTTGATCGAGTTGTTGTTCTCGTCGGCCAACAAATAGGCCACATAGTTGTATTCTCCATCTTTTGTAACCAGTTCGAGACTGCGCTTGAAATTGTCGTTCAAACGCTTGCCACGCTCGTCATAGTATATACGCAGTTGCTCAAAAGTCAGATCCTGACGGTTTGACACTATCTTACTGATGGAATTGCGTGTACGCATGGCGAAAAGACGGTCAATCTGCGATTGAGGCATTGACTCAACAGATGTCCCGACACGCACGAACGCCCCACGCGGAGTCATTCCATATTTAGACTTGAAATAAGGTTTGTCTATTCCGCTGGCCACAGTGATTTTTATGACCGTGCGCCCTTCGCGTGACTCGCTTGCGATGTCGAACAGACCCATTGCCGATGGCGAGATATTGTTTTTAATTCGGTCTTTCAGTTTCAGCATGCACTCGTCGACATTATCAATCCCAACAACAGAACCATCATCGTCAATGCCAATATAAATGTAGCCTCCTTCTTTGTAGTTCAAGAAGGCAATAACCTCTTTTTCAATGTCGAGGTCGGGCGTCAATTCCCTTTTGTATTCTATGCGGTTGGTTTCGCTCATGGTGCAAAGTTACGAATTAAAACTTTCAGAGATAATAATTTCCGGTGAGTTACCCTTTTGTACTTTGTTTGCCGAAGGCGTATGAGTATGTATGTCTGTAGAGATATTCTGTAATGGGTAAGAGGAAATGATTGCAATGACTTTCTCTATCAGAACAGCGGGTTTTACGGGCGTTTTCTTGGTGGCGGACTGCAGCTTGTTTACATCGCGTTGCAATTGTTGGAATTTTCCGCTGGTGATAGCTCGCTTGGCCAGACGTATCAAACCAGATTCTTCGTCCGTCAGATTGTCGATATGCAGACAGGCATCAAGATATGCTATTGCACGTTTTTCATTAGGACCTTGGGCGACATTCACCTTCATCGTTATGGCTTTGCTATCCTCATCTTTTTCTGCAAAGAGACTGATGGCTTGTGATACCTGCTGATGGTGCATATCGTGCAAAGGAATGGATTTTTCGTCAATTTTGGCCTCAAAAGCTTTGGCGGCCTCAAGGAAAGTCAAGTCTTCGTGCGAGCCGTCCTCCCGAATGAAAGTGAAAGCATCGCGGCGATTGTTGCGAATGAACACCAGCGTACTCCCTCGCATCACTTTGCTTTTGCGTCCGACACGCGAGCGCATAGGTAAACGGGCAATGCGTTTTATCAAGTCAGGGTCTTCCTCCTTCAACTTACGCAGACGCATAAGGTAAACCAACTTCTCGTCGCGCTCTTCGTCAATATCCTTGTCGAAAAGGCCAAATGTCTCTGGGCTTTCATCGGTAGAATAGATTTGGCTGTCTTCGCCAAGCGCGGCGTGGAAAGCAAAGAGTTTCATCTTGGCTTTCTTTTCTAAATCAATGTCTTTGTCCACTTTTTCGGTGGGGAAGAAATTGTAGATATAGATATCCTGCGCGGTGCTGCCGATACGGTTCACGCGACCGATGCGTTGCATCAGTCGCGTGGAGTTCCACGGGGTATCATAGTTTACAATGACATTGGCACGATGCAGGTTAACACCTTCCGCCAATACTTCGGTAGAAATGATGATGTCTATGTCATTCTTTTGACCTTCGGTATAGTTGGCATCGAAATTGGCCTTGACGAAAGGCATCATATCATTGCGATTGCTGCTTTTGACGGCAATTGTGCGTGGATAGCCGTGCTGTTTCAAAGCATTCAGCAGATAGTCGGTGGTCTCTTTACTCTCAGAGAAAACGACCAGTTTGCCCTCGTTATTCTTTGCTTTGTCAAAAAGCTTGTCGTCCAAATATTCAAAGAACATGTCCAATTTGGGGTCGTAATCTATCTTATCCCATTCACCCACAAGTTGATTGAGGATGTCCTCGTCGTGCTTGATTCCGTCCAGAAATCCATCTTCAAAATCATCGGGAACACAGATTTCGATGGTGGGGTCGGCATAAATGGACTCGTTGATTAGTTTGATGAGTTCGTCCTCTTTCCCATCATTCAGGAGTTCATTGACCTTAAGGTTAGGAGCGATATAAATGGTTCCTTTGTCAAACATCTCCCGCATCACGCGGTTGGCATCCCTATAGCGTTTTAGAGACTGTTTGAAAGCGTAAAAACTGCTGTCGATACGTTTGACAAGAAGAGTTTTCATGATTTTGGCCAACTGTGTGGAAATCATATCAGCCTTCTTGTATTTTTTCTTTTTCTCAGGACACAAATATTTGATGGCCTGGTATCGATTATAGGTTAATCCCTCATTTGGGTCGCTGAGCATCTTGATTGTCCAGTCATAGAGTTCGTTGAGCTGGTCATCGAGGGGATAGTATATCTTCTCTGGCGCATGAACATCGGGGAAGACGACCCCTTGCTCCAGAAGGTCTTTCTTATAAGCTTCGTTAGACAATAGGTCGGTTCTGGTACGTCGAACGGTGAGAGGCTCTACAACCTTTGTCCTAATTCGTTCATATATTCGCTTTATGCCTTCAGAAATCAAGGTTATATCTTTTTGATCTTTCAGTTTGCGGTATTTGTCAATTTGCTCACGGAAGAAACGTTGCAGATTACCTTCCTCAAGAGTGCTATCCTTTGAGTCTTGGAACAGGTAAACGAGATTGGCGATGTCTTCTGGTTTGTTGTTCAGGGGAGTGGCAGATACCAGTATAACCTTTTTGTTGTAGAAACTGCCATCTAGTTTCTGTCTGCGCGTAGGAGTTTTGCAAATTTTCTGCAACTCGGTGTACATTGAGGCTGTATCTGTGCGGAACTTGTGAGCCTCATCCACAATCACCAAATCATATAGAGCTGCATCCTTGATTTTATGCAGACTACCATTGGTGACTATCTTGTAATTGTCTATTTTGAATTTGTCCAAGGTTTCATCCCAAGAATCTTGCAGGGCCGGTGGTACAATTACTAACGTGTGTGAACGATATGTTGGGAATCCATTGGAAAAGAAAAATTTCTTTGCGATGAGTGCAGCGACAACGGTTTTTCCAAGTCCGACAACATCGGAGAGAAAGAATCCGTTGTGTTTCATCATTTTTGCATATCCATCATTGACAGCATCAATCTGATAGGATAACTTCTTATATCCTTTGGGTAAGTCAGAGACGGAATTAGGGTCAAAATCTATACTTTTACCAAAATACTCCAACAGGAACTTGAGATAGACTTCGTAAGGTGTCAGTTCTGTGTTAAGATAAGACTCTTTTTTTATCTTCTCCACGTGCTGCATGGTAATGGGTACAGATTCATCCCATAGTTTTTCAAAGGTTTCTGTGGCAAAGAGAATATCATCGTCGTTACGGAGTTCTACATTGAACTCAAAGTTTGTTTCCAAACCAGCTTCCGTTAGGTTGCTTGAACCGGTAATTACAGATCCAAATCCATGAGGATGATATGTTTCTTCACGGAATATATAAATCTTTGCGTGGATATTCTGTCGTGGATGTATTCTCATTTCAACCCGTCCTGTAGCGATATCTTCGATAAACTGATACATGCCTTCCTCCACATCCTTGTCGTATTGGGCTTCTTGTATATTATGCTTTATGTCGTCAAAGAATTCATCCAAAGTCTTGTCAGTATTGGGCGAGAAAAGCAGCCCTTGTTGTGAGGCGAGATATGTTAGCTTGTCAACGTTGATTCCCACAAGAAATCGTATTTTGGGTGTTTGCTGAACAAACTTTCTTATTCTAAAATAGCCGGATGCACGGAAATAGCCAACAAGTGCATCAAAAAAATGCACTTTTTTAAACTGAAACACTCCCTCTATCTTATTCAGAAGCGTGTTTTGGTCTTCATTAGTAAAGAAGTTGCTGCCCATTTATTGACATTTTTCGGTTGCAAAGATACTCATTTTTTCCGAACTGGCAAAATATAAATGTACAAGGGAATGCTGGAATGTATTAAGACGACCTCCAATAATTAATCAAAAAAATTGCTTTGCAATAAGAATTCAATGACTTCCTGAATGCTTGAATGTGTGAATGTGTTAGTCCTTGGTGCATCAAAGACTCACGATTTTACGAATCAACACATTTACGCAATCAAAATCCAATCAAGCAATCAGACAATCGAGCTATCAATAGACATTAATTGTCATGAATATATGGCCATTACACGGCAATTCGAGTTAAATACAAATCGGGTTACCTGCGGCTGCAGGTAGGTATTATCTTACGACGCGTTACAGCGTTACAGTGTCACAGTTCGGAATAGCCCTCTTCTCTTTCTTCTGATGGGGTCGGGAAGTTGGAACTTGGGTTGGGAGTTTTGTTTTTCAGGAATAGAAGACTTTCTTTATCAAGAGGATTAGACAGAGGATGCCTGTCAGGGCGCCGAGGGCGAAGCTAGGGCCGGGGCCGTGGGGATGCTGCGCCACGTAGCGTTGCCAGCCCACATAGGGGTTGAGCACGTCCATCCTGTAGGCCTTTATCCTCTGTCGCTCGTCGCTGGCTTCGGCCTTGGCCTGCTGCAGCCTGTCGTAGTCCCTTTGCCTTATCCACACACGCACACTGTCCTCTTCCCACAAATGCGGCATCTGAAAATCGGTGTAGACTTCAACGGGCGGCATACCGCTAACAACCTTAATCTCCATACAACTGTAGCTCATGCCAAGCATCCACCCCGACAGGGGAAAGACCTCCCGTTTGCCTGTCCACTCGCAACGGTTGCCTGGTTCGGTCATTGCCACCAGGTCCTGCGGCTGACGCGGGAAATAGAACATCGTCAAGCACACCACCGACCCGATAGCCAGCAACAGCAGCGGCCACCATCTTTTTTTCTGTTGTTCACTCATGCGACCTATTCGACTTATGATTCTTATTCTTCTTCACGCGAAGGCCGGGGAACCAGCTCCGCACGGGTTGGTCGAGCCCGAGGCCGTTCATATAATTGTAGGTGGCCACGCGCAGGCCGCGTCCCACCTCGTCGATGTCGTAGTCGAACTGCTCGCCCCCATGCAACGGCTCCCAATCCACCTCGTTATTACAGAAAGGGTTGGGTGCAACCGAACACCGTCGTGCGCCGTACCGCTCAGGGTGCTGCCCCGAAGGGCTGTGGCAGGTCATGGCGTAGCGGTGCCAGAAAGCACTCTGCACAATGCCCTCGTCGAACATACGCCGCACGGTGTCCAATGCGCCGAGGGTCTCCTGCAGCGTCTCGGTCGGGAAGCCATACATGAGATAGGTATGCACCATGATGCCCGCGTCGCGGAAATGCCGACACGCCTGCACTGTCTGCTCGATAGTCACTCCCTTGTCCATCAGTTTCAACAACCTGTCCGAAGCCACCTCCAGGCCACCGCTCACGGCCACACATCCCGCCTGCGACAGGAGGTCGCACATCTCGGCCGTGTAGGCCTTCTCGAAACGGATATTGCCCCAGAAAGTCACCACCAATCCGCGCTTGACAATCTCCTCGCACACCTCCCTCAACAGCTTGGGCGGCAGTGCCTCGTCGACAAAGTGGAAGCCGCTGACCCCCGTCTGCGCCATCACCCGCTCCATCATGTCCACCACCTTCGCGGCGTTGGGGGGCACGAACCGCCCGATATAATCCAGCGTCGTGTCGCAGAAGGCGCAGCGGTGCCAATAGCAGCCGTGGGCCATCATCACCTTGTTCCACCTCCCGTCGCTCCACATGCGGTGCATGGCGTTGGTCATGTCCGCCGTGGAGAGATACTTGTCCAACGGCAACCCGCCGAAATCCGGCTCACCATTCTCCACCACGGCCTCCTCGTTGAGCCGTTGCCACACCACAGTGCCGTCGTCCCGCCGCCACATCGTCCGCACCAACTCGCGCTCAGTGCATCGGTCCTGCAACCATTCGGCGATGCGCTGCAACGGCAGCTCGCCGTCGTCCAAAGTGATGAAATGGCAATAGTCGAACAGCCGCTCGTCGTGCAGCTGGCGCCATTCGGTATTCACGAACCCGCCGCCGATGCAGACCTTCACCCCCGGCCACTCGCGCCGCAGCCACTGCCCGCAGCGCAACGCGCCGTAGAGGCATCCCGGGAAAGGCACCGAGAGGCAGACCACCTCGGGCCGCTCCCGCTCCATATAGCCCTCGAGCAAATCGAGCATCAGCGCATCCACTTCGGAGGGCTGCCGTTGCAAAGCCGCCGACAGCTCGTCGAACGTGGGGGCATAGGTCGCCAGATGCTCAGCATAATTCACCAGACCGAAATGGCCGTCCACCTCCTCGCGGATGCTGTCGGCCACATCCTCCAGAAACAGCGTGGCCAGATACCTTGCCCTGTCCGCCACACCGGCGGTGCCGAAAGCCCATTCCATGTCCTCGATGTTGTCGAACCGCGGACCCTCGGGCAGCAGCGACCCGTTCACGATGCGCCAGGCCACGGTGGCATCCTCACCCCGCAGGAAACGCATCACGGGCTCCACCACCTCGGCCGCCGCCAGCATATACTCCCTGTGCCGCCCGCGGGCAGCAGCACGCAGCCACGCGGCAGTGAACAGCCTGTCCACCGTCTCGATGCCCAGATCGGCCTGCACGGCTTCATATCCCTGCGCCTGCAGCCAGCCCTTCAGCACCGCTGTGGCGGGATAAGGTGTGTTGAGCTGCGTGAGCGGAGGCGTTATCAAAAGAAACTTCATACTCGTCATCATTATCTGCGGCAGGAGCCTGTCCCGCGACCATTAATTCCTAAATAGCGGAAGAATGATAC
>JAEEGI010001545.1_pt1 | contig 57230 bp, 46 predicted proteins | sample 8958751 | NCBI WGS metagenome assembly JAEEGI01 (sample SAMN16246545, study PRJNA631951) | gut metagenome | biome: gut microbiome; feature: rumen; material: KS-attached | host: Bos | place: Iran: Karaj | collected 2018-10
ATGATGGTAAATACGAGAGCACTGTTAAGTATAATAATGGCAGGGCAACCGTAGATACCAAGGAAGAAGATTACAGTACTTCTGCCGGTTCTGTCACCCGATTTACCACGGTTGATATCAAGGGCGGCACCATCCATCGTAATGTCTATGGTGGTGGTTCGCTCTCGAGTATCGGTGCACCGAAAATCGGGCAGAGTTACGATCCCTACCATCCGAGCGATTCTGAGCATAGCAGCGAGGTAGGCAAGCAGTCACTGAATAAGGTCACTATTTCCGGAGGCCAGATTGGTGATGCCGATTGTCTTACTTCTGGTTATGGCGGTGAGGTGAATGGTGGAAGCCGTGGTGCCATGGCATTTGAAAACTCCCTGGCTAATCCTGCTTCATTCGCAAACAGTGTCTATACAGAAGTCACTATCAGTGATGATGCCGATGTCAAGGGTAATGTCTTCGGTGGTGGTGAGGCCGGTATCGTGAAGCACGACACAGAAGTGAAGATGCAGGGCGGTACAGTCGGCAATGACCTCTATGGTGGCGGTGACTTGGCTGATGTGGGTGGTAATACTGTTGTCGATATGACAGGTGGAACCATCAAACACGATGCCTTTGGCGGAGCCCGAGGAACAGCCGATGTTGCTGCTGAGGTGAAAGGTAAAGCAACGGTGACGTTGAATGGTACGAAATTTATACCCGCATTCGATACTAGTGGCATTCTTACCGGTGGCCGTATCTTCGGTGCTAACAACGTGAATGGTACGCCAAAGGGACATGTCAAGGTACATGTGCTCCAGACGGTTGACAGCGCGAAGGATCCTAAGGTGGCTTTGGCTGACAGAACGACCTATGATGTAGGTGCTGTCTATGGTGGCGGTAATAATGCTGACTATAGGCCGACCTCTACGACTGAGTTTGCCGAGGTAATCATCGATGGCTGTGAAAAGACCAGTATCAAGTATGTCTTTGGTGGCGGTAATGCTGCTGCTACACCAGCCAATGAGGTGAAGATTAATGGTTGTTACATCATCGACAATGTCTATGGCGGTGGTAATGGTACTGTTAGTCCGGCTAACGTCGGTTACGATGAAGCGGCTATAGGTGATACGCCTGCCTATAAGACTTTGGGAACTGCCAAGACGAATCTCTCTGGCGGTTATGTCCATAATGTCTATGGCGGTAGTAACAATCAGGGTAATATCCTTGGTGGTGCTTCTGTGACGAACGAGAAGTACACGGGTGAAGGTTGCTGTGAGACCCTGCAGGTTCAAGAAATTTATGGCGGCGGTAAGAAGGCTGACATGTTCGGTGGTGCAGAAATCGTTTTGGGCTGTATGCCTGACGACTGGATTGGCGCTATCTATGCTGGTGCTGAGAACGCCGATGTGGGTGGCGACGTGGGTCTGACGCTGACGAGCGGTAAGTTCGAACGCGTGTTCGGCGGTAATAAGTCGGGTGGTAAGATCGACGGCTATATCGAAGTGAACATCGAGGAGAATCCTGAGTGTGGCACACCTATTATCATCGGTGAACTCTATGGCGGTGGTAACGAGGCTCCTTATAGTTATCCCCTTCTTGATAAGGATCCGAATTACCTGTCGCCGCGTGTCAATGTCCGTGCCTTTACCAGTATCGGTACTATCTATGGTGGTGGTTTGGGTAAGACGGCTACGGTCACCGGTAACCCATTGGTGAATATCAACGAGGTTGCTGGTGGTAGGGGATATGCCGGCGAGACCAGAACCCTTGAAGATGGTACGAAGGTCACTCTCTATGAGCGTAAGACTGATGGTAAGATGGGCGTTATCGGAACTGTCTTCGGTGGTGGTAATGCGGCCAAGGTTATCGGAACGACCTACGTGAACGTGGCTACGGAGGCTGAGCAGAAGATGGAATCGCTCAAGACGATGGATGCTACCGGTAAGGTGACGGAAGTCAAGAGGTCTGTCGTCGGTGCCGATATCCGCGGCAACGTCTACGGTGGCGGTAACGCTGCCGATGTGACGGGCGGTACGAACGTCACTATCGGAGAAAAGAAGGTAACGACACCTCCGACTACCACACCGACAAATCCGTAACAGGTCATGAAATACTGAGGAGATGATGAGAAGAATCTTTTTGATAATGTTGGTCACGATGATGGCTGTGCCGGGAATGGCACAGACCGTCACCGCGCAGCCAGACATCGTAGAGTGGCACCCGTGGAAGGGAAAACGCGTGGCGTATTTCGGCGATTCGATCACCGATCCGAGGAACAGCGGCTCGAAGAAGAAGTACTGGGGATTCCTCCAGGACTGGCTAGGCATCACACCCTATGTCTATGGCGTGAGCGGACGGATGTGGAACGATGTGCCGCGGCAGGCGCAGAAACTGCAGGAGGAGCACGGCGACAGCGTGGATGCCATCCTCATCTTCATGGGTACGAACGACTATAACACGGGCATCCCTATCGGTGAGTGGTTCACGGAAAGGCCCGAGCAGGTGATGGCGGGTATCCATGAGACGAAACATCTGGTGGATCGTCGGCATCGCTATCCCGTGATGTGCGACTCGACGTACCGGGGACGTATCAACAAAGCGATGGACTATGTGAAGCGGATGTACCCCCGGAAGCAGATCGTACTGCTGACACCGATACACCGGGCGGAGTTCTATGCCAACGAGAAGAACTGGCAGCCGAGGGAGGACTATACGAACCTTTGCGGCGAGTATCTTGATGCCTATGTGGAGTCGGTGAAGGAGGCGGGGAACCTCTGGGCGGTGCCTGTCATCGACCTGAATGCTCTCTGCGGACTTTATCCGCTGATGGATGAAATGGCGCAATACTTCAAGAATGCGGAGAACGATCGTCTGCACCCCAATGACGAAGGTCATCGACGGATGGCGCTGACCTTGATGGGACAGCTGATGGCGCTGCCGGTTTTTTAGAATTTACAGTTTACAGATATGGAGTCAATTGTTTTTTTAGGTTTTAACCTTTACGCATGGATTACGATCCTCACCGTGTTGACGATGTTTACGGTATTGTTGTTTACCAAGTTGCGTACCGACCTGGTATTCCTGGGTGCCATTGCCATTCTTTTCGTCACGGGTGTGCTTGATGCCAAAGAGGCTTTCTCGGGCTTCAGTAGCACGAGTGTCATCGTCATCGGTGTGCTCTTCATCGTGGTGGCTGGACTGATGCATACGGGTGTGCTTCAGTGGATTGTGAAACACTTGTTGGGTCAGCCCGATTCTTATTCGAAAGCCGTTGTCCGACTCATGCTTCCTGTGGCAGCCCTGAGCTCATTCCTCAGCAATACTACTGTCGTGGCTCTTTTCGTGGGCATCGTCAAGATGTGGTCAAAGAAGCTGAACATCTCTCCCTCCAAACTGCTGATCCCCCTGAGCTATGCCTCGGGTATGGGTGGTGTGTGTACGTTGATTGGTACGCCGCCTAACCTCATCATTTCTGGTCTCTATGCCGAGCATACGGGTACAACTATGAATATTCTTACCACCACCATCCCCGGTCTCTTCTGTCTCTTTGTCGGTGTGCTCTCCATCATCGCCATGCGCAAGCTGTTGCCCAATCGTCGGGCACCGGAGTCGGCCTTCGAGGCTACCAGCGACTATACCGTCGAACTGTTGGTTCCTTCAGACAATCCCCATATCGGTGAGACTATCAAGGAGGCCGGACTGACAGACGTGCATGGTGGCAGCCTGATCGAGATTGTCCATTACGATGAAATCCGCTCACCGGTGCCCGATGACGAGCCCATCCTTGGTGGCGACCGTTTGGTCTTCGCTGGTCAGATTGATGAGATACTCGACCTGAAGAAGAGTCACGGCTTTGTCAATGCCGACCATTATATCTTCACAATGGACGAAGTGTCAAAGGATCGCCAGCTCCGTACTGCTTTCGTCACCTTTGGCAGCAGTCTCATCAATACCACTATCGGCGACTCCAACTTCGAGCGTGTCAACAACATGACGCTCGTCGCTGTGGCCCGTCGTGGCAAGCGACTCCAGGACTCACCCCGCCATGTGGTGCTTCAGGCTGGCGATACGCTGCTCTTTGAGTGTCCGCCTCGTCTGAACATCCATATAGAGCGCCTCACGTCACAGTTGCAGTTCTTCGACAGCACCGAGGTGCCCAACATCGGCAAGAAGACGCTGATCTCTACGACCGTCATGATCCTTATGGTGCTGCTCTCGGCCCTCAATGTCATGCCGCTGCTGCAATGTGCCTTCTTGGCTGCGATGGCTATGCTTGCGTTACGTTGCTGTACCCCCGAGCAGGCCATGAAGTCCATCAACGGTGAGATCCTCATGGTTTTTGCAGGCTCCGTGGTGCTGGGACTTGCCATCCAGAAGACGGGCATTGCCGAGCGTCTTGCGTTCGGTATCCTCGATGTCTGCGGCTCCAATCCGCTGGTAGTCATGACGGCCATCTGTTTCGTAGGTACGTTTATCACCGAGTTCATCTCCAACACGGCGGCGGGCGCCATGTTCTTCCCCATCATGTACGAGGCTGCTGAGAAATTAGGTTATGAGCCGTTCCCGTTCCTCGTTGCCTTGATGGTCAGTGTCAGCTCCAGCTTCGCCACGCCTATCGGTTCACCTACCCACATGCTGGTCTATGGTCCTGGCGGTTACCGCTTCAGCGACTTTATGCGCATAGGTTTGTTGATGAACATCATCATCCTTGCCGCCAATATCCTGATTGTCAACATTGTCTATCCGTTAACTCCGTTACAATAGACAGAAACTTTTCTGGCTGTTTATCCTCTCAGGTAATCGACGAAAGCATATCGAAAGGTATGCTTTTCGTCTATGGGGTGCTCTTCGCGATATTCTTCTTGCCAGTCATTGTAGGGCGGGAAGAAGGTGTCGGCCTCGGCGGGGATGTCATCAATCTCGGTGAGACAGAGACGGTCGGCGATGGGGAGAGCCTGACGGTAGACAGATGCACCTCCGATGATGTAGATATCCTCATCCGGGGCGCAGTGTTGGAGGGCCTCCTCCAGAGAAGAAAAGAATTCAAGTGTGGTATTGTCCTTGATTTCCTCTCTCACTTCCTTTAATTCCTCTTTAACTCCCTTTCTTGTGAGGACAATGTTCCGACGGTTGGGCAAGGCCCCCTTCGGCAGGGAGAGATAGGTGTTGCGACCCATGATGATGGTATGGCCTGTGGTGAGTGCTTTGAATCGCTTCAGGTCGTTGGGGAGCCAGTAAATGAGTTTGTTCTTATATCCGATGGCCCGGTTCTTCGCTACTGCTGCAATAATAGTGATCATAATTTCCAATTCTCAATTTTCAATTCTCAATTACACAGAGACTTCAGCCTTGATGTGGGGATGGGGATCGTAGCCGACGAGTTCGAAGTCCTCGTATTGGAAATCGAAGAGCGACTTGACGTCGGGGTTGAGTTTCATCTGGGGCAGGGGACGTGGCTCGCGGGTGAGTTGGAGCTTCGCCTGTTCGATGTGGTTGAGGTAGAGATGTGTGTCGCCTGTGGTGTGGATAAAGTCCCCCGCTTTATAACCTGTCACCTGTGCCATCATCTGCAGCAGCAGGGCATACGACGCGATGTTAAAGGGCACACCGAGGAAGGTGTCTGCAGAACGCTGATAGAGTTGTAGAGACAGACGGTCACCGGCTACATAGAACTGGAAGATGGTATGACAAGGTGGCAAGGCCATCTCGTTGACCTCTGCCACGTTCCAGGCGGAGACGATCATGCGACGCGAGTTGGGATTGTTCTTCAACTGGTCCAGTACGTATTGGATCTGGTCTATTGTACCTCCTTTGTAGTCGGGCCATGAACGCCATTGGTGACCGTAGACTGGTCCGAGCTCACCGTTCTCGTCGGCCCACTCGTTCCAGATGCGCACACCGTGTTCCTGTAGGTATTTCACATTCGTGTCGCCCTTGAGGAACCATAGCAGTTCGTAGATGATTGACTTCAGGTGCAGCTTCTTCGTTGTCAGCAGGGGGAAACCGTCGTCGAGGTTGTAGCGCGACTGCGTGCCGAAGATGCTGATCGTTCCTGTGCCTGTGCGGTCACCTTTCTCGGTGCCTTCGGTGAGGATACGGTTGAGGATGTCGAGATATTGTTTCATATATTTTTGTTTATTGTTTACGGTTTACAGATAATCTCCACGGGTTCGGAGGGGAGGTGGGTGGTCTTGATGCGCCAGGGCTTGGGATAGAGGTTGTTGGCGCGGGAGCCGATGTTCTTGACAGGTCCGAGAGGAACGCCACGATAGGTGACGGTGACGATGCCACGATGAGTGTCGGCAGGTAGCACGAGGGCTTCGCCGCGGAGATAGCGCAGGGCCTCTTGATAGGTGAGGTCGACAGCGTCTTCGAGGAGTGAGGAGTGGGGAGTGGGGAGTGAGATTTGTTTCAACCCTTGGATTTTCTGGAGGGTCTTCTGTGGCATATCATTTCTCATTCCACACTCCTCACTCCTCACTCCACGTTTCCTTAATACACACATAAAGAGTCCCTCACCACGGGTGATGCCAGGGATGAAACGGTAGACAGGGACATCGAAGCCCTCCAACAGCGAGCCTGTGATGTTCCATTCGGGCTCTGTGGGGATGGCGATGGGCTCTGCATCGTAGTTCTCCAAGATCCATCGGATGTTCTCCTCGTTCTCTTTGATATTAAAGGTACACGTACTATATATTAATAGCCCACCGGGATTCAGACACTCCCAAGCGTCGGCGACAATTTCCCGTTGAAGACACCAACACTTCTCCACGTTCTGCAAACTCCACTCGCCAATGGTGGCAGGATCCTTCCGGAACATGCCTTCACCTGAGCAGGGTACGTCGCAGAGGATGATGTCAAACTTGGTCTTTGCCTTGCGGAAATCGCGAGGGTAATTGTTGGTGACGATGCAATTGGGCCAACCCCATTTCGTGATATTCTCCAAAAGAATCTGTGCACGGTTGGCGATGGGCTCGTTGCTCACGAGGATACTGCCCTCGGGGAGAACCGTGCGCATGGCCGTGGATTTGCCGCCAGGGGCAGCACAGAGGTCGAGGGTGTAACAGAGGGACGGTTCTTTTGTGACATCGCCAGTGATGTCACAAAAGAACCGTCCCTCTGTTACACTTCGGAGGACGTGGGTGATGAACATCGACGAGGCCTCCTGCACGTAGTAGCAGCCTGCATGGAAAAGGGGGTCGAAGGTGAACTGGGGACGGCCGGAGAGGTAGTAGCCCTCGGGACACCAGGGGACTTTGTCAAATTGAGAATTGAGAATTGAGAATTGAGAATTATGATTATCCCCTTCCACCTTCCTCGGATTAAGACGGATGCTGACGGGGGCATCTTCGTTGAATGCCTCCATGAAGCAGTTAAAGCGTTTTTCGCCCATTACTGCCCTCGTTTCCCTTATGAAATCCTCGGGTAATATCATATTTTGCTTGCAAAATTACAAAAATAATAAGAAAAAAGCCACAGATTACACAGATTTTCAAAGATTATTTGATATCTTTGCAACTTATTAATCAACTGTTTCGTCAAATAGACAAAAGAAATAAGTTGAACTGATAAAGAAAAAAGGAGAATTGATATGAAAAAGTATTTAATCGCAATCGCCCTGGTGTTCGCCCTCAGCATGAATGCTGACGCGGCAGCACAGAAGCACCGCCATGCACCCCGCACGGAGCAGGTGGACTCTACTAAGGCAAAGAAGGATGCAATTGAGGCCTTTTCCGACACGACAGCTATTAACGAAGACGCAGAGGATGACAGGTACATCAGCCGCCGCACCACCTACTCCAGCAGAGATGCACAGGAACTCAGTGAGGTGATGGATGCCGTAGGACACACCTTTGAGCCCTGGATTGCCGTGAGCATCGTTGCTATCGTCGTGCTCTTCCTCTTGGCTCCGCTGCTGATTATCATCACCATCTTCTATTTCGTCAACAGGAACCGGAAGGAGCGTTACAAACTGGCACAGATGGCCATCCAGAACGGACAACCGATTCCCGACGAGGTGTTGAAAGGTCAGACTCCGAGTGCAGTATCTGATTCCAGCGACTACTCCGCAGGCCTTCGTCAGATCTTCCTCGGCATCGGTCTCGCCATCTTCCTCGGCATCGTGGCAGGAAAGATCGGCTTCGGCATTGGCGCCCTCGTGTTCTTCATCGGTCTTGGCAAGGTGGTCATCGCCAAGAAGTCAGGTGTGAACAACGATCCTCTGAATAACAATATGACAGATCATTACAACAACCCCTCAAATAACATCAACAATGGATAAGAGATTAATGCGTTCCAACGACAGAGTCTTTGCCGGCGTGTGCGGCGGACTCGCAGAGTATTTTGAATTCGATCCTGTCCTGGTGCGTATCGCCTATGCTTTCCTCACCCTCTTTACAGCCTTCTGTGGACTGATCTTCTACATCGTGCTGTGGATCGTGATGCCGGAGAAAAACCTCCTGGAAAGATAGAAAGGTAAATTAAGAAAAGGTGGCAGAACTCAGTGACATAGCCCTCGTGACGCAGGTGGCGGTATTCCACAACAAGAAGGCATTTGACCAACTTGTCAGGAAGTATCAGTCACCTGTGCGTCGGTTCTTCCTGAACCAGACGATGGGAGACGAGCAACTGAGTGACGACCTGGCACAAGAGACATTCATCAAGGCTTATGTGAATATCACGAAGTTCCGTGGAATGTCGAGCTTCTCTACCTGGCTGATGCGTATTGCCTATAATGTGTTCTATGACGATGTACGAGCCCGCAAACAGACGGACGATATCGATTCCTCTGCTGCCGTCAGACAGTCATCGTCGTCGGGCGATTCAAACCTGAAGATGGATATCTATGCGGCCCTTGCCCTTTTGAAGCCTGACGAACGGACGTGCATTACGCTGCAGCTTATCGACGGCTATCCCATCGATCAGATCAGCAAGATCACAGGCATCGGGGAAAACACGGTGAAGTCGCATTTGAAGAGAGGAAAAGATAAAATGGCTAACTATTTAAAAGAAAACGGATATGACAGATAGGGACAATCTATTGATAGAGGATTTCTTCAAGCAGGCTGCTCAGCAGCAGATTGAGGATAACGGCTTCACCGAAAAGGTGATGGCCAAGATTGCGGAGAGTGAACGGCAGCCGTCAGCGGTTGCCAGACATTGGTCGCTACTTTGGACATGGTTCTGCGTGATAGTAGCTTTGGCCATGTTCTTCATCTTGGGCGGATGGGAGAGTCTGAAGGCGAGCATCATGGTACTGATGTCGACAGCCCTGACGAGTGTTGAGGTACTCCTCACCACAGCTCCGACGGCTGATTTGAATCTGAATCCTGCCGTGCTGCTGCTGGTTGTGGCTTTTGTATTAGTTTACCTGCCTTATCGAACAGCCCATAAGTTGTCCGCAATACTATAAATTCCGTGCGCCGGTTCAACTGGTTGCACTGTTCCTGCTGTTCCTCAGGTAGTTTGGTGATGTATTCTTCTGTCAGCACATCACCCTCCTTGAGGAACGGATTTTGTTCTGCCACCTTGCGTTTGATGGTCTTGGGCTTCCCCTCGCCATAACCCTTTGGTGTTAAACGGTCAGAGGCGATTCCATGTTCAATCAAGTAGTTGACGACGCTCTCAGCACGTCGTTGGGAGAGTCCTTCGTTATAGGCTTCAGAACCTTTATAGTCGGTGTGTGCCGAGAGTTCAATGGTGATATTCGGATTCTCGTTCAACAACTGTACCAGTTCATCAAGGGCAGTGGCCGATTCTGGACGGAGCGTAGCCTTGTCGAAGTCGTAGAAGATGTTCTCAATCAGCACGGGGGCTGAGATGTTGGCCAGTGGGAATTGCAGCACATACTCCTCCGACTTCGTCACTGGTTCTACCCGCAACTGCTCCTGATGGTTCAGGAATCCTTTGCAGGTGGCGAGTAGTACGTAGTCGACGTTGGGCTTGATCTCCTGCGTGAAGGAACCGTCGCCTCGGACACTCAGTTTGATGTTTGTTCCGTCGTTCCCCACCATATAGACCTGTGCGGCAGGCAGTTCATAGCCGTCTTGTTCATACACCCATCCTTTCACGGTCTGGACAATCTCCGGGTTGTAGAAGCTGTAGAGGTGGTCGAAGCCTCTGGTGTCACCGCGGTTGGAAGAGAAATAACCACTGTTCAGCCGACCCTCGAAGGTCATACCGAAGTCATCGCCCTGGGAGTTCAGGGGGAAACCGGGATGCTCGATATGAACAGACGATGATTCTGCCGTCGCGGGCAACTTGGCCACGAAGATGTCAAGTCCTCCGAATCCGGGATGTCCGTCACTTGAGAAGTAAAGATCGCCGTTGGGACGGAAAGTGGGAAACATCTCGTCACCTGCCGTATTGATGAGCTCACCCAGATTCTCCGGAACACCCGTTTCGTTGTTGCTGAGCAGTTGGCATCGCCAGATGTCGAGACCGCCCATTCCTCCTGGCATGTCACTGACGAAGTAGAGCCATTGTCCGTCGGGTGATACGGCAGGGTGTGCGAAACTGGAAAGTGTGTCCTTCGAGATAATCACCTCCGTTGGTTTGCTCCAGGCGGCATCGCTGCGGTTTGAAGCGGCGATGGTGGCAAAACGCGGATAGTTGGGGTCGGTCTTACATTGGGTGAGATACATGGTCTTCCCGTCAGGGGTGAAGCAGCAGGCACCCTCGTCGAAATCTGTGTTCAGTTCGGAGTCGATGGTCTGTGGCTTTCCCCATTTCCCTTTGTCATCTTTCTGTGCCCAGAAGATATCGGCATTCTTCGAACCAGTGATACCGCTATATTCATCGCCCTGTGCCTGGTTACGGGTGGAGGTAAAGAAAAGCTGGTCGTTGTCGTCGCCGGCGAGCATCGGTGAGTATTCGGAACGGCGGGAGTTGAAGAAATCTACCCGCTTCACGGTGTAGGCAGAGCCGTCTTTCTTCCACAGGGAAGCTTCTTTAGCAGACTTCAGCCCCGTGAGAGCCAGTAGTCTGTGAGGGTCATCTGTCGGCAATGAGTCTGCTGCCATCTTGAAATGTCTCTCTGCCTCTTTGTAGTTGCCGTTCCGCATCTGCAACTGTCCGAGGTAGAAGTGTGTCAGCGAGTCGTCCTGCTTGTAGCGTATGGCATTCTGGTAGGCGGTGATGGCTTTGCTGGTGAAATGGATGCGACGGTAACAGTCGGCCATCTTCATCGCCCGCTGACCTTTCACCTTCCTGTCTTTATTCGATGTCTGTGAGTAGGCCTTGCGGTATTGGACGGCAGCGTCGAAATACTCGCCGACGGCATAGAACTTGTCGCCTTTCTTCATGGCCTGATCTGCCCCACAACCAGCAAGTAACAAGGCAATCAACCATAGAAATATACCAACTAAACCTTTACGCATATATTACTAGATAACGTACATCTTATGATAATATTATACCTTTTATGTATTAAAAAAAGAAAAAAGTTTGTTCCTTTCCGTTTTATTTCTTATCTTTGCAGACAATAATATACTTTTTTAGTAACTAAAAGCTTACGATTATGAGAAAACTGTTTTTGATGATGGTCATGACTGCTATGAGTAGCATGGCGTTTGCCTATGACTTCCCTGTGGATGCTAATGGCAATTGTGTAATTAAGAAAGAGTATCCGACCAGCAAATCGGATGGTGATGCCTATCTGGCTGTGAAGAGTTGGATGAATTCTCAGAGTTTCATCCAGATGATCGCTAACAGCGACGTGCCCAACAAGTCGTTCAGTTACAATGTGACCTTGAACACCAAAAGCTCGTATAATCCCTTTGCAGGTCAGTTTGTCGAGAATCTGGTATTCACCATCACCTATACTAAGGAGGGTGGAAAGGCTTTAATTAAGATTGAGAACATCCAGATCCAGGAGATCTATGCTGGTTTTGGTGCGAAAAACAAGACCAATCCGATTACGATGAAGATTAATGAAATAGAGGTTGCGAAGAAGGCTATTGCCGACGCAGAGGGCAATGAGTCGCTGAGCAAGCGTGACAAGAAAAAGATCATAAAGGAAAATGAGGGTATTGTAGAAGACAATACCGAGACTTTGGAGAAGGCCAGCACCGAACTGTATCAGCGCCTTGAGAACCTCGAGGTCATGCTGAAGTAACGGCTATTCTTTATTCTCGCTGAAGGGGGCGCGGTAGGTACAGCCCTCTTTCCAGCGGGAACAGCCGTAGGCCGTCTTGCCCTTGATGATGTGACCTTGGCCGCAGAGTGGACAGACAGCACCTTCAAGGCTCACTCCCTTCCCCTCCTTGGTGGAGGGGATTTCTTTTTTGCGGGGAGACTTGACTTTCTTGAGCTCTGCGTCGGTGAGTACGGTGACACGACGATTACTGGTATCTGCCATGACTTCCTGGACAATCTCCGCCACTTGACTCTTCAGTTCAACGATAAATTGCATGGCGTCGTACTTCTGGTGCTCGATATCGCGCAACTTCTTTTCCCAGATACCCGTCAGTTCACAACTCTTCAGCAGTTCCTCACGGATAAGGTCGATCAGTTCGATACCCGTCGGAGTGGCGATGAGCCGTTTGCGATCGCGCTTGATGTAATGGCGCTTGAAGAGGGTCTCGATGATGCTGGCACGGGAAGACGGACGACCGATGCCGTTCTCCTTCATGGCAGCACGTAGCGTTTCATCCTCCACGAACTTGCCGGCTGTTTCCATCGCCCGCAGTAGGGAGGCCTCATTATAATAAGGTGGTGGTGTGGTCCACTTCTCGGTGAGGGTGGGCTTGTGGTCGCCCGATTCTCCTTTGACGAAGGTGGGCAGCGTGCGCTCTTCGTCGTCTGACTTTTGGGGCTCGTCATCTTCAGTCTTTGGTTTCTCCTTACCTAAGACGATGCGCCAGCCTGGATCGAGGATCTCTTTACCCGTGACCTTAAACTCTATGCTGGTGCTGGTCTCATGAGTCTGACTAGTCTCACTTGTAACCTCTCCTAATACCGTCGTCGTCGAGAACTTACAGTCGGGCAGGAAAACGCCGATAAACCTCCTTGCCACGAGGTCGAACACTTTTTGCTCGGCATCGCTCAGATGCTGGGGGATGACACCAGTCGGGATGATGGCGTGGTGGTCGGTGACCTTTGAGGTGTCGAACACGCGCTTGCTTTTCTTCAGGGCTTTGCCGCCAATGGGTTTGATGAGTTCCGCATAGGGGGCAATGCCTCCGAATGTCGTTTGGTACAGGCCGTTTAATGTCTGCGGGCACTTGGGGTAGATGTCATCGGAGAGATACTGTGTGTCTACACGAGGATAGGTGGTGAACTTCTTCTCGTAGAGGGCCTGGATGAGGTTGAGTGTCATCTCTGCGGAATAGCCGAACTTGCGGTTACAGTCCACCTGCAGTGAGGTGAGGTCGTAGAGCTGGGGCGGCTGTTCCTTGCCTTCTTTCTTCTCCACCTTCGTCACGGTGAACGGCTTGCCTTCGATGGTGGCGAAGGCCTTCTCGCCCTCCTCCTTCGAGGTGAACTTTCCCTTAGTGGCTGTGAAGGTCGTATCGCGATAGACCGTCGCCAGCACCCAGTAAGGTTCGGGCTTGAAGTCCTCGATCTCCTTCTGACGGTTCACGATGAGGGCGAGGGTAGGGGTCTGCACGCGACCTATCGAGAGCACCTGACGGTTCTGGCCGTATTTCAACGTGTAGAGCCGGGTGGCGTTCATGCCCAGGAGCCAGTCGCCGATGGCGCGGGAGAGTCCTGCAAGGTACAGCGGCTGATAATCGTTCTGGTCTTTCAGGTTGGCAAAGCCCTCACGGATGGCCTCGTCGGTCATCGACGAGATCCAGAGGCGTTTCACCGGACACTTAGCCTGCGCCTTCTGCATCACCCAGCGCTGGATGAGTTCTCCTTCCTGTCCGGCGTCACCGCAGTTCACGATGCCGTCGGCAGCTTGCATCAGTCGTTCGATGGTAGCAAACTGTTTCTTGATGCCGTTGTCGTCGATGAGTTTGATGCCGAAGCGTTGTGGCACCATCGGCAGTTGCGTCAGTGCCCAAGGTTTCCAGGCCGGCGTGTAGTCGCCCGGCTCCTTGAGGGTGCACAGATGACCGAATGTCCAGGTCACCTGATAACCGTTTCCTTCCATATATCCGTCGTGTGAGCTCGTCGCCCCGATAATCCGTGCGATATCTCTTGCCACACTGGGTTTCTCTGCGATGCAGACAATCATATACGTTCTTTCGTTTTGTAGTTTTTTGACCTGTTTGTCTAAATTCTGTGCAAAATTACGAAAAAAACTTCATACACTATCAATAATTCACAATTAAATTTTGGTATTATACTCACTTATTCGTACCTTTGCACGCTGAAAATCAAATGGAACGAATGAATATATATAATAATGTACACGTAAAGAGGTACTGGCTGATGATGCTTATGCTCCTCTTGACACTGACCACCGTCGGGGCAAAGACCCGCATCATGCTGATCTCCGATCCGCATGTCATGGGGCCAGGGGTGCTCATCAAGAAGGGCGCCGCCTGGGAGGATGCCGTCTACTATGACCGCAAGCTTACCGAATATAGCGCAGAGATCTTTGACGAGCTGATTGCCATCGCCCTGCGGGAGAAGCCTGAGCTCTTCCTGATAACGGGTGACCTGACGAAAGACGGCGAACTGGTGAGCCATCAGTATGTCGCAGAGAAGCTGCAGCTGTTGAAGCAGGCCGGCATCAAACCGTTCGTCATTCCCGGCAACCACGACCTGGGTACGGAGGAGTCCATGGAATTTGATGGGAACAATTCGTATGATGTCAAGGTCGCCGATGCCAAGCAGTTTGCTGAGTTTTACCGTGACTTTGGCTATGGTCCGGATGCCGAGCGTGATGAGAATTCGCTCTCGTGGATTTCCGAGCCTCTGCCTGGATTGGTGCTCATAGGTGTCGACACCGGCAATGACGGCACACCGCTCAATGGTTGCATCAAGGGAGTGACCCTTGAATGGCTCTATAATCGGGCGATGGAGGCCACGAGACAGGGAAAGCAGGTGATCGTGATGATGCACCACTCGCCATTCCCGCATGTCGTCAATGTCGAGAAGTTCAATGCCACTTATGCCGTGAGATTGGCATTGCCCATGGCGGAGGGACCATACTACTATCTGGATCACAGCTATGTGGTCGACCGCCTGGCTATGGCCGGAGTGTCGGTGGTGCTCTCGGGTCATGTGCATGTCACTGATATCGCCAAAGATGCCAATGGGACGCTGACAAACACGGTCCACGACATCAGCACCGCCTCATGTGTCTCCTATCCCAATCCGTACCGCATGCTGACCATCAGCGATGATAAGGCAACGATGCGCATCCAGACTTCTTATCTGACGGAGCTGCCGGGAAAGGACAATTTCCAAGCTCTCTCAGAGGAACGCATGAAGTCGGGACTGTCGCATCTCATCTGGGACTATACCCGTAACGACGAGTATTGTGATCTGTTCTCGGATATCATCTTGTTTCATGTGATGGGCAATGAGCCTGAGAGTCCTAAGATGAAAGAATACATGGATATGTATGAGGAGAGGTCGCCCGAAATGATGACAGATCCCCAGTTGCTTGAGAACCTTGTTGCCTATGAGGTGACTTTCGTGGAGTTGAGGAACATGGTGTACAGCATGCTTGAGGATAAGAACCACTACGGCAATCCTGACAAAGAGGGTGTCATGGATGATCTTAACACCACCATTCCCATGAACAATCAGGGATGGACGGCCATCCGAACGGTTCATCAGGAGACTGACACTGACAGCGGCCAATGGTTTACCCTTCAGGGTGTCCGCATCCCGAAACCCGCCCAGAAGGGTGCCTATATCCACGACCGACGGTTGGTCATCAAGAGATAAGTTTAGTCATAACCCATAAACCAATATAGAAATGAAACTGAAAAAGATTAATGTGAGGACACTGGCAGTGATGCTGGCAGTGTTCAGCAGTGTGGCTGCCATGGGGCAAAGCCAACAGAATCAGAAGTCTGAACCCGACTGGATGAAAGACTTCACGAGTCGAATCACGCTCAACGGCTATGCCCAGGGCGGTTGGTCCTATCAGGACATCAACGGAAAGAAAACCAATGCCTACAACCTTAAACGCACACTCCTCTGGGCCAAGGCCCGCATCACCGATCGTTGGTCATTTATGTTCATGCACGATTTCTCAAGTGTCGTGCAGGAGTTCTATACCGACTATCGGCTCTCCAAAGGCAATGAGATGACCGTCCGACTCGGACAGTTCAAACATTCCTATTCGATGGAGAACCCTCTCTCTCCGACACAGTTGGAATTGATAGACGTCTATTCGCAAGCCGTACTCTATCTGGCTGGCGAAGGCCCTGATCCCTTGAACGGCGTGAACTACGGTCGTGATATGGGCTTGGAGGTCTACGGCGACCTGGCTAAGGGACTGGTTCACTATGAACTGGCGTTGATGAGCGGACGGGGGATCAACAAGCCCGACAATAACAATCAGAAAGACTTGATCGCCAAGCTCGAAGTCCGTCCCTTCGACGGCTTCCGTATCGTGACTTCCGGCTACCTCGGCACGGGCTGTGCCGTGGGCACCGCAGCCTGGAACCCCGACATCCAGGTGGGCGACAACTACAAGCGCAACCGCTATAGTGTGGGTGCTGAATATAAGACGAAGGCATATTCGCCTGCCAAGTATAAGGATGCGCGTCCTGCCAGCGTCCGTGCCGAGTGGCTCGGTGGTAAGGATGGTGAAGTGGGCAGCATGGGTGGCTACGTCACTGCCTGCATCCCTGTCGTCGATGCCCTCGACATCGTGGCCTCTGGCGAGACCTTCGACCGTAACACGAAAGTGGACGGCTGGGACCAGACCAACCTGACGATAGGTCTGCAATACTGGTATTACAAGAAGTGCCGTCTGCAGCTGCAGTACACCCGCTGTCTCTGTGGCGAGAACATCAGCAGCAAGGACTACAACTGGCTGCAGGCACAAGTACAGGTCGCATTCTAAATAATTAAGGTATGATAATTAAAGTTCTTTTGACCATCATTTTTTTGGTTGTGATGGTAGGCGTGGGAGTATACTCACGCAAACAGGCCAGTAGTGTTGACGGCTTCGTGTTGGGAGGCCGTAGTGTAGGTCCTTGGCTGACGGCTTTTGCCTTCGGTACCAGTTATTTCTCTGCCGTGGTCTTCGTAGGCTACGCCGGACAGTTCGGATGGAAATACGGTCTTTCCTCAGCGTGGATAGGTATTGGCAACGCCATCATCGGCTCGTTGCTGGCGTGGATTATCCTGGGGCGTCGTACAAAGCTGATGACGCAGCACATCGAGTCGCGCACCATGCCCGACTTCTTTGGAACCCGATTCAGTGATCAGGGCCTTCGTGTGGTGGCTTCCGTCATCGCCTTCGTGTTCCTGATTCCCTATACCGCAGGTGTCTACAGCGGCATCTCGCGCCTTTTCGAGATGGGTTTTGATATCCCCTACGAGTATTGTGTGGTGATTATGTCCATACTCACTGCCGTCTATGTGATCATCGGCGGCTACAAGGCTACGGCCATGAACGACTTTATCCAGGGCATCATTATGCTCTTTGGCATCGTCGCCGTCATCCTCGCTGTGCTGAATGCACAGGGTGGCTTGGTTACGGCTGTCGACAAACTCGCACAGATCCCCTCCGATGCCGATCCTAATGTGAATGGTGGCTTTGCTTCGTGGTTCGGTCCTGATCCCTGGGGACTGTTGGGTGTGGTGATCCTTACCTCACTTGGTACGATGGGATTGCCCCAGATGGTGGGTAAGTTCTACTCCATCACCGACGAGAGTGCCATCAAGCGTGGTACTGTCATTTCCACCATCTTCGCCTTTATCGTGGCTGGCGGCTGTTACTTCCTCGGAGGCTTCGGACGTCTTTACGATCCCGTCATCAACGAGGCAACGGGCAAGATTGCCTTCGACTCGATCGTGCCTGCCATGCTCGTCACACTGCCTGATGTGCTCATCGCCCTCGTGGTGCTGCTAGTGCTGAGTGCCTCAATGTCGACATTGGCCTCGCTGGTGCTGACATCCAGTTCGACGATGACACTCGACCTCATCTATCGCGACAAGAAGTCCCTGCCCGGTGAGGTGGAGGAAGGTACCATCGACGATATCGTGGCTGAGAAGATTGAGCGTCGTAAGGTGGTGGTGATGCGTGTGCTGATCATGTTCTTCATCGTCATCTCGCTGCTCATCGCCCTTAACCCGCCGACGTTTATCGCCCAACTCATGGGTATCTCTTGGGGTGCACTTGCCGGAGCCTTCCTCGCACCGTTTATGCTTGGTCTCTACTGGCGTGGTGTCACCACTGTCTCCGTTTGGGCCTGCTTCGCCTGGGGCGTGGGTCTCACGGTGATCAATATGCTTGCCGGCAACCCCATCAACCCCATCAACTGTGGTGCCATCGCGATGGTCGGCGGCTTCCCCGTCGTCTGGCTCGTGAGTCTCTTCACGAAGAAGCTCCCCAAGCAGACCGTCGACACCATCTTCGAGTGCTATAAGTAAGTTTGCAACTGAGTTGCACGGAATGTGCCGTACCTTTGCAGTCGAAAACGAATTAATAATGCAAAGATATGGCACATTTACATGAACATCATCACGACGAGTGCTGCTCCCATGAGCACCATCACGACCACGAAGGTCATGAGCATCACCATCACGAGCACTCCCTGAAGAAACAGCTCTGGCTCATCATTGCAACCGTCATCCTCCTGATTGTCGCCATCCTCATCGAGCGCAGCCCCAATCTTCAATCTTCAATTTTCAATTTTCAATTAAGCAACTTCCAGTTGCTTCTCGTCTACCTCGTACCTTATTTATTAATAGGACATGAGACTCTTCACGAGGCGTGGGAAGGTATCATCCACGGCGATGCCTTCAACGAACACTTTCTCATGTCCGTCGCCACGATTGGCGCTCTCTGTATTGGTTTCCTCCCTGGAGCAGAGACGCAGTATCCCGAGGCCGTCTTCGTGATGCTTTTCTTCCAGGTCGGTGAACTCTTCGAGGGTTATGCCGAGGGCAAGAGTCGCGACAGCATCGCCCACCTGATGGACATTCGTCCTGATGTGGCGCATGTGGGGGATACTGATGTCAGTCCCGAGGATGTTGCCGTGGGTTCAGTCATTGTGATCCGTCCTGGTGAGAAGGTGCCTCTTGATGGTGTAATCATTGAAGGCACAAGTGCCCTGAACACCGTCGCCCTGACGGGAGAGTCGTTACCTCGCGATGTAAATGTGGGCGACGAGGTTATCTCTGGCTGTGTCAATCTCTCTGGCATGCTGAGGGTGCGCACCACGAAGGCCTTCGGCGAGAGCACCGTTTCAAAGATCATCAGTCTGGTGGAGCATGCCGGCGAGCGCAAGTCACAGAGCGAGACCTTCATCACCCGCTTTGCCCGTGTTTATACACCCATCGTGGTCTTCGCCGCCCTCGCCCTTGCCGTCATCCCCACGCTCTTTGGTGGAAACTTCTCTACATGGTTCTACCGCGCCCTGATGTTCCTCGTCGTCTCCTGTCCCTGCGCCTTGGTCATTAGTGTGCCATTGACGTTCTTCGGAGGCATCGGCGGTGCCTCGCGCAAGGGTATCCTTATCAAAGGCGCCAACTATATGGATGTCCTGTCGAAGGTCGATACCGTTGTCTTCGATAAGACGGGTACGCTTACTCATGGACAGTTTGCCGTTACTGCCGTCCATCCCTCCACCTTTAACGAACATCAGCTCTTGCATCTTGCCGCTCATGTCGAGCACTTCTCCACCCATCCCATCGGAGCTGCCTTGCGCGATGCCTTCCCTGATGAGGCTACCGATGGTTGTCTGGTCTCTGACGTCGAGGAGATTGCCGGTCACGGCATCCGTGCGAAGGTGGGAGATAAGGTGGTCTGTGTGGGTAATGCGAAGATGATGGACGTTGTGGGTGCCACGTCGCAAGACTGTCCCTTATGTGAACACGGTCATCAATCCCTTGCGGGTACCATTATCCATGTGGCGGTAGATGGCAAGTATGCTGGTCATATCGTCATCAACGACCAAATCAAGTCCGACAGTGCCGAGGCCATCGCCGCCCTGAAGTCTCTCGGTGTCAACCGTACCGTCATGCTCACCGGCGACCGCAAGGAGGTGGCCGCTCATGTCGCCGGGACCCTCGGCCTCTCCGAGTACCACGCCGAGCTTCTGCCTGCCGACAAGGTGGCTCAGGTAGAGCCGTTGAAGAATTTTGCCTTCGTCGGCGACGGCATCAACGATGCGCCTGTCTTGGCCCGTGCCGATGTCGGCATCGCCATGGGCGGTTTGGGAAGCGACGCTGCCATCGAGGCTGCCGACGTGGTGCTGATGGACGACAAACCCTCGAAGATCGCCCTCGCCATCCGTATCGCCCGCCGCACGCTGGCCATTGCCCGCCAGAACGTGGTCTTCGCCATCGGCGTGAAAGTGGCTGTACTCATCCTCGCCACCTTCGGTCTCGCCACGATGTGGCTTGCCGTCTTTGCCGATGTAGGTGTCACCGTCCTCGCCGTCCTGAATGCGATGCGCGCACTTCGTTGAGTGAAGAAAGCTGCAAAAAAGTTTGTAGTCTTGAAAAATTGTTGTATCTTTGTCCGCACAATCATGGATTGAACGATATGACATTCAGAAAGGCTCTTTTTTCCACGATTAAGTTGCTGGCCGCCGTAGTGGTCGTGCTGCTGTTGCTGACGGTATTCCTCTGCAACAGCAGTTTCGTGCAGAATAAGATGATAGGATTTGCAGCCGAGGCCATTAAGAAAGAACTTCATGCTGAGGTGCAGATAGGCAGCATAGGACTTAACCTGTTGGGACAGCGTGCATCTGTCAACGACGTGGTGATTAAGGATCAGCAAAATCGCGACATGCTGAGAGTGAAGGAGATAAGGGCCAACCTGCGTCTGTTGCCTCTACTGCGTGGCCGGGTTCTGCTTAAAGAGCTCAGTGTGAGCGATGTTGATGTGCTGGTGGTACAGCCAGAAGATGGACCCGCAAACTACCAGTTCATCCTTGATGCAACCAAGAAGGACAAGAAGAACAAGAAAAAGAAGAGCACAGCCTTTCAGCTGGACTTGAGACACGCGCTGCTGAAGCACCTCAACGTCAAATATAACGATGAGGACTTCCAACTTGATCAGGCCATCTACAGCTACTGGCGAGGGAAGCACAAACTGACAGTCCATCATCTTCAGACGGATGTGACGAAACAGATGAAGAAAGACACGATTGACTGGCACTTCGACACGGGTATGGTGACTGCCACATTGGATGATGACGGAAATAAACGTGTTGACATAAAGGGCTTGAAGGTCATCAGCGACAACCATAAGCCCCGTCGTAATACGAACAGGCCCTATCGTGGTGCCTACGACAGGGGACATCTGGATATGACTGCCGACATGGGCATCGACATACTGCACTATGGGAAAGACACGTTGAGTGCACGACTCACCAACTGCTGTGTCATGGATACGGTGACAGGCATAGACTTCAAAGATGTGACGGCAGATATTTCTGTCCGTGGCAAGCGGGTACATCTGTCAGACCTCATGATTCAGCAGGCATCCACAAAGATTAATGTGGCTGCGGGCGATATCATGTTACCCGACAAGAAGAAGGGAACATCATTGCAATATCGTGCCGACTGTATCACTGCCCGTGTCATGCTAAAGGATATCTCACAGCCTTTCGCACCTGTGCTAAAGAAGTTCTCTATCCCTCTGAATCTGAGAGTAAGCCTTAGCGGGACGAATAAGGGGATGACATTCCGTGGCGTACATGTGAACACAGATGACATGAAATTCGTTGTCAACGCCACAGGCATCATGCGCGATCTGGACAAAGGCCGTGATTTCGCACTCCATTTCGACGTTCACGACATGGTGGCCAAGCCCGGTATCAAGGACAAGATCATCAACCAGTTCACGGTGAAGAAATACATGATGTATCAGGTCTATGCGTTGGGTGTCATCAAATATCATGGCAGCTTCGACATCCTTTGGCGGAAAGAACAGTTCAGGGGTCTTCTCAATACAGAGAAGGGCGATATCGACTTCGATTTCCAACTTGACGGAAACACCAAATATCTTACGGGCCGTGCCAGTTCCAACATGCTGAAATTAGGTGAGCTCTTCGATCTGAAGAGAATCGGCACTATCGACTGTTCGGCCACCTTCAGTATCGACTATTCGAAGCAGCGCACTGCAGAAATACGTAAAGAGAAGGGCGGCAAACTGCCTATCGGTAAGGTGACGGCTGACATCCGCCAGGTGGAATACAGAAAGATCACGCTCAAGAATATCATGACCAACATCGATAGCGACGGTGCTGTGGCTAAAGGTGACGTCACCATAAAGGGCAGTATGACAGACCTGATGCTTGAGTTCTCCTTCACCAACACCACCGAGATGCACAAGATGAAGGTAAAACCCAGGCTCAAGTTCCGCAAGATGTTTAGAGATTGAATGTCAGTAAAAAGCCGGACGCTTCACGTAGCATCCGGCTTTGCAATTGTTTAGCAGCTCTTGCGCCAGAGGTTGGGGCCGATCTTCTCGATGAGGCCTTCCTTCATCCAGCGGTAGATGATGGTCTTTACCACAGGTGACTCGTTGTTCGCCAGGCGCAGTGCCACAAGGTCTTCTTTCGTAAACTCTTTGGGGAGGACATCGAGATAACGGACGTTACCCTTGGCAGCCTGCGTGCTTAGAGTGCCGTTGTGGATTGCATCGATCCTGTCGCCATAGATCTGCAGCTGATAGTAGAGACAGCGCTCTGCAAACCAAAGGGCGAACTTGATGGCGCGCTCCGTCTCCTGACGACCTTCAAGCAGATAGGCGATGATGCCAGCACGGAAGCCGTTGAGGGCTGCTCGACGACGGAACACATCGAGTGAGTATCGCAGCGTCTGCAGAAACTCCTGACGCTTCCCTTCGTCCCATTCCTCGATGGCCTTGTTGATGAGAGGCAGATCCACCTCGCCCTCTTCATCCATTAGACAGAGGCACTGACGCTTCACTTTCTCTTCCTCTTCTTTTGTCCAAGGAACAAACTGTGGCATCTTGGCACCCACCATATCGGGCAGAATCACAGGCGTCACTCGGCTCACCAAGCCGCTCTCAGCATCAGCGAAGAAAGCTCGACATTTGTTGGGCGTGCCACACATCACCATATTGTAATAGAGGGTGACCTTGCCAGAGAACGAGTCTTTTGAGACACGATGCTGGCCCCAAGGCTTGTTATCGTATGCCAGTCGGAACAGGTCGTTCTTCTGTGTCCACGCACCACCCTTGTTGTTCTTCAGCACCGTCTCAATCTCAGGAGCATAGGTGAAGAGATGCTTGCCCTTGGCATAGAGGGCTCGCTCCAAGAAGGCCGTCACACCGATATTTGGCTCGATGATACGGATGTTGGAACAAGGATTCTCCACCTCTTTGCCATCTTTCTTGGCCAGCGAGTAGGCTATCTCCTTCTGCCATTCCACCTCGTCCTGCTTGATGATGGGATCCATCAGCAGCGCCATCTCGTCATCGACGAACGACTTACCTGTAGCCTGAGGCGCCTCGATGTCGACGATGAAACTGGCAGAATTCAGTTTGCCGTCGCGATAACGAGCTCGTACACTAGTAGCCAACGTGCCCAGCATAGGCATTGCTGCTATCAGCGTGGCCTCTTTGAACTCCTCAGGAGCGTGGTCGGAGAGATCCTGAAGGATGCCAGGCAGCTCATTATTCACAGGAGCGACAAGCGATTCTTCCTCATTCTCAGGGTTCTCTTCCTTCGCAGTGTCCAACGATGCGAGCACCTCTTTCATCTGCGAGGGCATATCCGTAGGACGGACACTCGCGACGGCACTCTTGATGGTAGAGATAACCTCGTGGTCAGAGAGTCCCCAGTGGGGCAGAATAGCGAAGAGCTTCTGTTCGTCGAAGTCGCAGATGAAGCGCAGATAACGGCTCATGGTGTAGAGGGCCGTGTTGCGCTCACCTTCAGCAGGTGCATCGCCATAACCCAGTTTCCAGAGCAAGGCCTGCACGATCTTCTCGTAGGCGATTCCCTTGTAATTTAGAGGTGAGAGGTCAGAGGTGAGAAGTGAGAGATGTGTCTTTTCAACCTCCGTCTGCACCACCTTATTAATAATAGGTGTGGCATACAGCATCTTCTGCTCCTCGGTGAGAGGCTCAAAGACCACCGGATCCAACAGCTTCACATACTGCTCTGAGACCATAAAACAGCAACGGGCCAGATCTGTTACATGCGAGTCGTAACTGACACCCAGCCGACTCGCCAGCTTCTGGATGTCCTCCTCGATAGAGAGACCAGGTGTGCGCCAAGCCCAGATGTGGGTTCCCCCACCGGCACTCTCGGCAAAGTACACGATTCGGAACTCTGCAATCAAGTTCTCCTCGCGTACCTTATTCCAAAGAGTTTCCGTCAGCCCCTTCTCGTCGATGTCGAGGAAGAAGAGTCCTGAGGGCTGGGCATCTTCGGCTTTACGCACACCATTGGTGAAACACTCTGCAAGAGGAAGCCACACGGGCAGTTCCTTCTTGCGATCCAAATTCTTGTTCTGCTTCACGTCTGTGAGGATGTCCTCTACGTGATTCTCCGCCAGCAGTTGACGGTAAGCAGCCATGCTCGCCTGGCGAGGCTTGCCGCTAAATGAATGACTAAGTGCTATCATAAGCGGCTGCAAAGAAATAAGGGAAAAAAAGGAAATCCAAACGGGATTTCCAAGGAAGTTTTCCCCTAAGCCCTTTCTTTCGCCATGATAGCTGTTAACTCGTTGATTGTCTGCTGGTTAAAGTCTTCGGCTGGTGATCCGATATATTTCTTGAAGGTGTCAGATTGTTTGCCGTTGTTCAGAGATTTTCCCAAAGTGACGGATGTGTTCTGTCCGTAGAACTTATACTTTTCCTGAAGCCAGCCCACGATATGACAGAACACCTGCATGTTGAATCCTGCGTTGTGGACGCTGGTGCCGAAGTCCATTAGTTGCGAGGCGATGATGTCGTTGAGCACGATGTCATCCCAGATCTCGTCGTAGTGGTCGTAGTATTTGTCTGCCGCCAATTCCCTCAGTTTCTGTGCAACCTCGCAAACGCCTTTCTCCATCAGTCCACGTTCAGGCTCCACTGGCCCTTGCTCCTTCTCGATGGCATCCGTCTTGGCCGTGAGCCAGAGCAGACGTAGCATATCTTCATCGCTCAGGTCAGCCTCCTTCAGAGCATGGCCAAAAGCCTCGGGCGACTCCTCCATCTTCGTGTAGAGGTAGCGGTTGATGTCGAGCAGGTCTTGCTTCACCTCCTCGGCGTCCTTGCGGAGTTCCGTTTTCAGGCTACCCTTTTGTGCCAAGTGGCCGACGTGGCTATGCCAGTATTCTTTCCAAGCCTCGCTCTTCAGCAGCTCCTCCTTGGCGGCCTGGAAGATGGCGTCGACTTCGGCATCATTCTTCTTGCGAAGATCGTTGGCATCGAGGACTAATCTGACAGCCACTTGGATACTGGCCATCCCCGTGGCCATCAGTTGCTTGGAGCTGGCTGCAACCTTGCCGAGATTCTCGCCGAGATAGACTAGTGCGTCAAACAGCTCGTCGCGTTCTTTCTGCTGCTGTTCGTCGGGCTCCTCCTCTTTCACCAGCGCTTGCATCGTCTGCCAGGCATCATCGGAATCCATGTTTGGCAGATAGTTCTTCTGGTAGAGCTTACGTACCTCAGCGTTGCCATCCTGACCTGCCTCTTTGGCTTTGGGCATCATGTCGGAGAGCCGTCTCCAGACGTTTAGCGGCTGAATCGACAGTTCAGAGGTTCTGGCACTCAGCATGGCCGCAATCTCACAGTTCATGCGCTGGTCGGCCACCATCCGTTCCAGCTGTTCACAGAAGCTTTTCAGCAGCACCGCCTGCGGACGCCAGTTGATGGCAAACATCGTGGAGAGCACATGTTGCAGGCGATTGAACACGGCCATCGCCTCTGTTCCTTCATCGTCGTAGAGTCCCTGCTCTCGTTCCTTCGTAATCTGCTCCATGCGACTGGCTGCCACGTCCCAGTTATACGCCATGTATGCTATCAGCCCGTTTGTCTCGTGGTCGAGCGCCACCTCAAGTCGGTTTAGGTCTTTTATTTCATCCTTATTCATCATAGTCGTACACCTTATTATATATATAGACGGCAAAGGTACAAATAAGCGAGCACAATACAAAACAAAAAATGCTTTTTTCCTGGAAATGGTCACACGGTCACAGCTGTGACCATGTGACCGATAGAATCGGAATCTTAGAATATTGTAAATATATTTCGTTATATTTAGTTTTTCGGTGACAAATTTGCATCTATCTGATTTATAGCATATTAGATTCGACTATTTTAGGGCTAAGGAAACTGGGACTTTGGGCTAAGGAAACTCTGACTTTCCTGCCACCTTTCTCCCAGAAACCTGCCACCTTTCCTTGAGTTATCTTTATGGTGATATTGTGTGTAAAATAATTTCATTTTATTATAATCTATTGGTCACATGGTCACAGCTGTGACCGTGTGACCGCAGGGTGTCTTTGTTTTGCTATTTTTTCTCGAAGTTGATGCCGGACTTCTTGCCACAGATGTATGCGATGGGGGGATGGTTGCCTTGTCGGAGGTTGTCGAGATAAAGCGGCTCTCCCTCTACGATGAGGCTACATTCAAAAGTATCGCCTTTCTTCAGGCGGGTTTTCTCTGAGGCCGTTACAATAAATCGCAGTTCACCCAGATATTTGATGTCACATACCCTTTCAGGTTGCCAAGTCAGACGCAGACAATCACCCAATGCCAACTCATTAGTAACATTCAGTCGCCTGCTTAAAACCGGATTACTGCCTTCTGCCTCTAATGGCGAACTATTCTGCTGAAACTCCTCCCAATTCCGATAGCCCAGAAACTGGGCCAGAATGCTGAGCGTACTCTCCCTTGGGATAACCTTCTCGTCCAGATATCCCCAGATTCGCATTAGCGTTGTACGGCTGATCATGATCTGCAATCTAGAATAGATGCGCTCCCTCAAGTACTCAAAATCATTCGGAGTACGCATCTCCCGACCTAATGCTGTCTCAATTTCATTCTTCAAACGTTGCGTCATAAGCATCTTTCAGTTTATAAATCTTCAGAGTCCACTTCTCGGTGATTTTGCCAAGATGGGCATATAGTGCTGTCTTCACCTCAGACATCTCCTCTGCGGTCAGATTCCCGCCAACTTCATTGAGAGCCCCGTCAACGAAAGTACCAGAGTTCTGTATCGTCGTATAAAAATCAGGGCTGAGATACAAGATACTCGACAGCGTGTCGATGTGCTTGTCCATCTTGGTCTGAGCTAATTTGCGGTCTATGGCTTTCTTGCCTAAACTTATAGCCTGCCTCACACGCAACCAGTTGTCCTCCTGTTGGCTCTGACGGTCTGTTACTTCCTCTACACGTTCTTTCAACTTTAATACGCTATCCTTCTGAACTGTCAGTTGTTGCTCTGTACTGTCCACTCTCGACATTACACCCCAAACGACAAAAACCATCAATAGCGCAACGACAGCTATACCACCCAAAGCCCATCCTGTTCTCATTAAACGATGCTGCTTGCTGATGGCATCCTGCAACTCACACACGTCCTGATAGCGATTTTCTATTGGAGCCTTACACCTATTTATTATATATAGGTAGGAACGGCCCAACTCCATCTGCTCCATGATGACGCCTAAGCTATATATGTCGTTTCTGACATCTGCCTGCGGCTTTTCCTTTTGTTCTGGTGACATATATCGGGGTGTCCCGCCTGGTTGTTTTAGCACCGTGTGGCTGTCTGTGTCAGCCAGTCCGAAGTCTATCAGCTTCACCCTTCCGTCGTTGCGGGTTATCATGATATTCTCTGGCTTCAGGTCTCTGTGTACTACGCCTTTTTTGTGGATATAGTCTACGATTTCCGTCAGTTCGCTTATTACCTTCCTTCGCATCTTCAGCGGATGGTCATACTCAAGCCACTTCTTCAAAGTCATACCGTCCAAATACTCCATGACGATACACTCCCCAAGCCCACCCACAGATTCCAACCCTATAGCATTGGCTATGCCTGGATGCTGCAGTTCCATCAGAATCTCCAGTTCCTTTCTTAACCGCTGTCGATAAACTTGTTGGGTGGAAACCTCCTTTTTCAAGCCTTTCAATAGCCACCATCGGCCATAGCGTTTTGCCCGAGCCACAATGTTCACTTCCGATGTGCTCAATATTTCCACATCGGTAAATGTCCGGCTGATGCCCTCGAAAGAATCCTCCAAGTATCCAGAGGCAGAAGAATCGTTGTCCTGTTGCATGGTGCAAAAGTAATAAAATGGATGCAAATATACAAACTTTTTCACCAAAAGGAATGAAATGGAACAACGCATATTACTCGAAAACCATTAATTTTGCCTCCAAAACAAAAAAAACAGCTCACAATGTTGCAACTTTCAAAATTATTACCTATCTTTGTGGCGTGGTTCAGTAATGATCCACGACATCGAGGAGAGCGATTAAGCTTTGACCCGCCTGTGAATCTGGAAAATTCAATGTGTACGGGAGATAAGTCTGAAAGCTGCTTCTCCTGCAGTAGCATTTATACTGCTTTTCCCACTATGGGATCAGCTCACATAAATACCTGCAGGTGTGAGCTGATTTCATTCTTACGTACACGGGTATTCCAGAACCTACAGGTTAAAGGATGGCAAGTAGGCTCACACTCTTTGTGCGTAATTTAGAACTTGAGTATTATTAACTAACAATTAAAGAATGGATATTGGAATTTGTAGTATTATCGTCGCGCTCATAACGGGTATTTCAAGTATCGTGACCGCTATTATATGGGGGTATGTACCTAAAAAACGTTCCCAAGAAATTAAACGTTTAAGGAGAGAACTCCTTGAGGTTTACATTGGAGCATACAACCTTAAAACTGTTGAAGAATCTTTAGAAGCCGAATCTGGCGTTTCGAAGATAGTAGCAAGAAAAGATTAATGATAACAGAAAAATTAGAAACAAAGAGAATTGAGAAACGTATACAAGCTTTACAGCAGTTGGTTGGGGGGTCCGAATAGAAATAATGATAAAGAATACATGACTTATAAACATTTAACACAACTTAAATTATGAAAAAGCTATTATTATTTACGATGCTACTGCCCATGATGGTAAGTGCACAAGAAACTGTTGAAATTAATGGAATTTATTACAAACTTTCGGATGCTAACAAAACTGCAGTAGTAACTAAAAACCCTCATGAGTATTCTGGTGAGATTATCATTCCGCAAGTAGTGGAGAGATATGGAAGAAAATATACTGTAACAAAAATTGACTATGGTACATTTTGGCTTAATAGAGGAGTAACTTCCATTCACATGCCTATTACCATAGAAGAAATTGGAGATAAAGCCTTTATAAATATTGATCTTCCATCTCTTGAGATACCTCAAAATGTAGTAAAAATAGGAGAATGGGCGTTGATGTATAATGAAAATATAAACATCTATTGTTATGCAAAGACCCCTCCCGCAATAGGAAAGGATGTTTTTCATAAGTCAAAAAACTTCATGCTCTATGTGCCAGAAGAAAGCCTCGACAAATATAAGAAGGCTGACCAATGGAAGAAAGCCAAGAAGATACTTCCAATCACAAGCGTAAGTTGGGCCGTACAACAACAGGAACGTTATCTTGCTGAACAAAAACGAATCGCGGAGGAGCAAGAACGCATGCGTATCGAGGCAAGACAAAAACAAATAAGAGACAGCATTGCAAAACGTGAGAAACAAATCAAGGACAGCATCGAGGCAAAGGAAAAACTGAATGCAGATATTGCTGCTGCAGAGAATGGAGACATTGAGGCTTTACTCCGTTTGGGTAATCGTTTTATGAATGGCGACGGTGTTGAGAAAGATATAAATCAAGCCATTGCTAATTATAAAAAAGCGGCAGAAAAAGGGAATGTAGATGCTCAAGTAAAGTTAGGCGAAATATATTATTACGGTAAAGACGTAAGCATTGATGAAAAAGCAGCTAAAATTTGGTTAGATAAAGCTGCTGCTAAAGGAAATGAGAGGGCGAAAGCAATACTAAAAAAATATGCTATTGGACGTGATTCATATTGGGATAACAGAGGCTGTTGGAAAATGGCTTTCCCAAATGGCGTAATAGTATTACCTAATACAGATAAAGGGGCAATAGAAACAAATAACTTTATTGTTATTGTTGGCAGTGATGGAGAATTACTAGACGAAGATGACTTTGTTAAAATAGCAACTGGGAAGAAAAAATTTGAGTCAATCATTAGAATCGAAGTAGATAAATCGAGTTTAGATGATTATAGGAAATTAACTAATAATCAGAAAGAAGCATTATTGAAAAAAGAATTGTCTGCATTTTCAACTAATATTAGTGCTCGAGTTTATACATATTGGAATATAGGAACCTCTTACGGTAATGAATTAGATGGAACTTTTACAAAAGGTAAATTTCAAACAAATAATGATAGATATGCTTCTCTAGTGAAACAGTTTGGTTTTGATCCTTTAGATTATCCAAGAAAAACTATTGTTCCAGGAAGATCTGTAGACCTCATTAATGAATATGCAGAATTCTGCTCTGATAATGATTTTAAATATTATAGGTTCTCTTTAGTTAAAGACAATGGAACAACTAAAGTATATAAACTGCTCTGGAATGGAGGAAAATGGACAGGTTCTATGTGGGTCAGGAATAATAAAGTAACAAGCGTTAAATGGCTAAAATAATAGTTTGGGTAAAAATCATAGAATATGCGAGGAAATTAGGTTAATAACATAAAAACATAGTATCACATGAAGAAGATTACGATGAGCGTTTGCAGCATTGCCGCTCTGTTAGGCATCGTCCTGACGTTTGCAAGCTGTAAGAGTAAGGAAGAAAAGATAGCTGAAGCTATCGAGTTGTTGAACCAGGAGAAGTATGCTGAAGGCTTAGCCCTCTATCAGGAGATAGAAGATGTGCAGGATACCGTACTTCTGAACAAGTTGGCAAAGCTCTATGCAGATGGAAAAGGCTTTGAGCAGGATTCAGCCAAAGCGCTTCAGTTATGGGAGAAGACAGCGGACTTAGGTGATCCAGAAGGTATGTTACAACTAGGGTTAGCATATGAACTTGCTATGGGAGGTTATAAGAAAGATATGAAAAAAGCACTTGAGTATTATGAAAAAGGAGGTGAAAAGAATGATCCGATAGGCCTCTATAATGCTGCATTGATATATCTGTATGATAAAGGCAAAGATGCTGTAGAGAAAAATCCAGAAAAAGGTATACAATTGTTGAAAAAGGCTGTAGACTTAAAATATGTGCCGTCTATGAACAAATTGGGTTATATTTATGAAGATGGAGATGGCGTACTTGTAAACATGGAAGAGGCGCTCAAGTATTTTGAAATGGCAGCAAGTAATAATGATAAGGACGCGTTGGACGAATTAGGCAATATGTATGACAAAGGAAAAGGTGTAAAGAAAGACCAAAAGAAGGCCTTTGAATATTGGTTAAAAGCTGCAGAGTTAGGGTATCAATATTCTCAATACAGCGTTGCTTGGGACTATGCAAACGGTGTTGGTACTAAAAAAGATAGCAAAAAAGCTGTAGAGTGGTATCTTAAAGCTGTTAACCAAGGAAATGTTTCTGCAATGCTAAATCTTGGCTATATGTACGAAAAAGGAGATGGTGTGGAACAGAATTGGCAGAAGGCGACTGAGTTGTATCTGAAAGCCGCAGAAAAAGGAAATGTCCAAGCACAACATAATATAGGTTGGTGCTATTATCATGGAAAAGGTGTCCAAAAAAACTTAAAGGAAGCATCCAAATGGTTCCAGAAAGCTGCTGATCAAGGACATGAAGGGGCTCAAGGATGGGTAGACATCATGGTGACAAATGGAGAGCTATATTAATGATAACGCCTTATGAGAAAGATAATCTTTGCTTTTAGCGCATTGGCGATGTTGGTTTTGGTAATGGCCACAACTGGTTGTAACTCATCAGCCAAGCGGCAGCAGGCTATTGCAGACTCTATCGCAAGGGCCGATTCTATCGCCAAAGCAGACTCTATCGCCAATGTGGCAAAAATGATAGAGGAGCAGGCTCCAGTAAAAATCAAGGAGTTTTACGACAAATATGTTTTTGGAACAACTACTCTCAATGATGAGAACGTTAAAGAGTATTGCACAGAGAAGTTGAATAAGAAACTGCACGAAGCATATGAGAACATAGGCAATGCTATAATGAAATTCCGGAATGAAGGCCCAATTGGCAATTCTGATGGGCAATTTCTAACTGATGTGGAAAGACTTGGTGATGGCAAGTATAAAGCTTGTTATATCGACTGGGGCGTATCCCAATCAGCCATACTGACGGTAGTCGTTGTAGACGGCAAAGTTCTAATGGATGAGATAGAAAAGAAATAGCTTAAACGCTTAAACATCTGAAGTGATCTCTGTTTTGGGAGGTCACTTCATTTTTTGAGAATCAACTTATTAAACTAAAAAAGAATTACAATGATTTTACTAAACGATATTTTACAACTGCCTAACCCCAAGGAAGTAAAATTGAGATTCAATTTGAACTTTGGCAATAAAAGGCCGGCTATTGATTACTTTACAGACCAGACGACAGCAAGTAAAAAGAAAATGTTAGATGGCCAATATTGGAATTATGGAAAAAAAGGAAACTTCTCTGTAGGTAATATCTCTATAGGTTTTGTGCCTATACCTGGGAAGACTGATTGCTGGTTACTATTCCATGTTGGTAAAGTTACAAAAGACTTAAAAGTTCGCAATGGGGTAGGTTATGAATTTGTCGACCTAACTAACTATGACATGTTTGTTGGTCGTATCGTCATTAGGTTTAAGAATCAGAGTCAGAACTTAATTCGTAGGGGAGACACAACACTGCAACTATGCGAAATTGAGGAAATATTACCCAATGTATATAATAATGATTTCTTTCCTGGTTATGCTAACGTGAATTTTTCGTGGAGATCACTTCAGATACTCATTACTAAGAGTAGTTGGAGGTCTGCATTAGGAAATCAAAAAGGTGTGTATCTGTTGGTTGACTGTAAGACAGGTAAGCAATATGTCGGTTCCGCTTATGGTCATGATATGCTTCTTGGGAGATGGGAAACCTACATAAATACTTGTCATGGCGGTAATAAAAAGATGAAAAGACTGCCTATAGATTATATAAAAGACAACTTCTATTTCTCAATTCTTGAGACTTTTAACCAAAATGTTGATGACCAAATAATAATTGATAGAGAATCTTATTGGAAGGAAGTATTAAGGACAAGGCAATTTGGATATAACGACAATTAATGGAACATAATAACAAGAGAAAGAAGACAATCGCCCGCTTTCAGCGTATCTGCTGCAGAAGCGGGCGATTAAACTTAGTATTACTTACAACTTCTTGCGCCCCTACGGTGGCAAGCGGCCAAGCCGAGTCCATCTTACATTTTAAATATTCATCAAAAGTTGGTCGTTTTGCTTCTATGCAAACAAATCGTCCATCATGACCTGCTTCTCAATACCGCTGTGCTTACCATATGTAATGCCTGTTGTTTATAAGCAAAAGCGAATGATCCATTCCTTGAAGAAAGGGTCTTCAATTTCATAGTCGTTCACCCGTATTACATAACCGACTTTCATCAGTCGCTTGATACCGCTAAATGATGTGCTGGTGGCTACTTGGCGATTTTGCAAGGGATTGACGCCTTTGCTCAAACTCATCATGATAGAGCGGTCTGTGCGATTGAAGTTCAACCATAGGCGTTCAAAATCCAAATCGTGCGTCCGTACTATCTTGCTGATAGCTTCACAGACAACTCCATCAACAAGATTGTCGTAGGAGACCATTTCCCATACTTGGGCAGACAACTGCTGAGTATAGTATGGATGGAGATTGGTAAAGGTAAGTATTTCATCAACTATACTGTCCAGCTTGGTTTGCTCTTTTATCGGCAAACGAGCTGAAACATACAGCCTGAAATCATCGTATGGGATCTTAGTAAGGCGCATCAGTTTTCCGAAATGATAGAAAGGTGACTTCTTGCGTTCAAATATCTCTGTCATCATCGACTCCTGACTGCCTAATAGAATATAATTCAAATTCTGTTGGGTCTGCATAATGGAGCGCAGCTGCTTGTCCAAACCCTTACGAATGTTCAGGATTTCCTGAAACTCATCGAACACGACAATCAACTTCTTTTCTTTTGTACTCACCTTTTCTATCAAACCCATCGCATCTTCCAAAAGCACTATGCTGTTCACAACAGGTTGGAATGAAACGTCAATGCTATTTGTAACGGGGTTAGAAGAAACGGTAGGTATAAACCTGAAATGGGTCATCAGGTGCTTGATTCTCTCCATGGGGTATAGTCGGAACAATTCTCGCAACAACTTGGAGGCAAAATCCTCGACACTCAGCATATTCTGCATGTTGAGAGAGATGCAAGGGCGTCCAGACTCCTTCACAGCCTTAGCAACAAGGCTTGACTTCCCAAATCGTCGAGGACTAATAAGTATCAAATGGTTCTGACTGTTCAAAGACATCAGAACTTGCTTCAACTCATTGATTCTGTCAGTAAAAAACTCATTATCAACTAGTACACCAAACTTAAAAGGATTCTCCATATCTTGCTATTTTTTCGGCAAAGATACAACATTCTTTTGATACAAGCAAATAAATAAAAGACTTTATGCGAAAAAATTCGCAACGAAGAATTTCGCAATGAAGATGTGCCCAAATAGATCAAGAAACACATGGTGCCAGGAACGATGTTTTCGTCGATATACAAGACATGGGTAACGAATTGATCGCAACGTCTTCCGATGGCCTTTCCTAGTTTAAGCGAAGGTAAATATGGAAGAGTATTTAAAAGCAAAGAGTGACTGTAAATTGGCGGAATAATATTATTATTATTTCGGATATTTGCAGAAATTCTGAAGTTCCGCTTCAGATTTTCTGCATTTTTCTTGCGCAGTAACTGCACTAACATCGCTCAGGATTGTGGTGTGTCAGCCAAAACGGTGAAAGAGTATTTTGCTATTCTTGAAGAAACGATGCTGGGCTTCTATCTGCCTGCTTACACTAAGGTAGTGAAGCGTAAACTTATTCAATCACCTAAGTTCTATTATTTCGATGTCGCAATCCCTAATCATCTGTTGCATCGCAGAATACTCCAGCCTGGTACTGACATATATGGGCATGCACTAGAACATTTTGTTGTGCAGGAGTTGAGGGCTTTCGTCTCTTATACATTTGGCGAGGATAAAACCATGAGTTATTGGCGTACCCTCGATAATAAATATGAGGTAGATGTTTTGATATGCGACGCTCTTACTAATAATGTAGAAATTGCTATTGAGGTTAAATCTTCTGAGCGTGTAGTTTCGAGTGATACCAAAGGACTAAAAGCCTTCAGTGAGGAACATCCTGATACTAAACTGATCATGCTGTCAATGGAGGAAAGACCAAGAATGCTGAATGGAATTGAGATATGGCCTGTAGAACAATTTCTTCCTCGACTTTGGGCAAGGAAAGTTTTAATCAAATGAGAAAGTGGTTGATCATCTTGATGACATTATTGGCGATGAGTGTTCAGGCCCAGCGCCAGCAGATCTCGTATGTTGAAGAAACAAAGAACTGGTATTACGTCTACGATGAGGCGGGCAAGAAGATTGGCGGTCTTTCGCGCAGCAGCGTGGGGGATCTGAAAGGCTGGGGCAGCGACTTCTTTGTGGCGAAGTACTACTCTTACTATCGCATCTACGACGCTAAAGGCAAAGTGCTGAAAGCCATGAATGTCTCGGATGTTGGTGAGATTGTCGGCGTATCGGGCAACATCATCACCAGCCGCAAAGGCAGTTGGATATTTGTATGGGACAAGAATGGCAAAAAGATTAGTTCAAGGTCAGCGAACTGAATTTAAAAATGAAAGGTTATCACGTTTGAACGACAACGCTTTCCTGGTTTAAGTGGAGGTAATGGCAGTTTGGATTCTAGCGCTAATTTCGATTCAGCCAGTAATTTATAATCCACAGGCCATCAGTCAAAGGCGAATTCTACGGTGATGAGGTCAAGTTTACTGTTGACTAATTATTAGCATCGCATCAACAACATCGTAGGTGGAGAGAACAAAGGAGTCTCTCCACCTGCCTTATTTACACTAGTTTAATCTCTGGAATGACAAGATCAGTATCACTCGCGGTCTTGTCGGACTGGTAGAACATGCAATAGTAAATAGGCAAATAGGTAATACCATCTCTAACATAGACTTCACGTTCATTGCTTAGAACCACAGCATGATGGATGTTATAGTCTGGAGTCTCAAGGAAATTGTCAAGTGCACTATGTACAGTATAGTCCTTGCCCGACTTCACTTCAATAGGGAGTATTGTCAGGTTGGTGTAGTCATCTACAAGGAAATCGACCTCTCCTTTTTGCTTATTGTCATAATAGTGAAGTGGAAAGCCGTGCGCATGTAACTCCTGTGCAACAACGGTTTCATAAACAGCTCCGAGATTCACGCTTCGTTCATCCCTCAGAACAGCATTGATATTTGTGCCATAAAGGAGGAAAGTCAGCAGCCCCACGTCATTCATGTAGAGCTTGAGGAGGTTCTTGTTTTCCGACTCCAATAGCGGAAACCTTGGATTGCTGATGGCCTGAACGGCAAGCGCGATTCCGGAATTGGTAAGATATTCAAACTCGTCAGCATAGTCGCTGAATTGCTTGTGACCAGCCGTGTCCTCAATCCTCTTCACAACGACCCGTTTTTTCTTGTTCTCCATATTTGAGGGAATGAGGTCGTAAATTTTCCTGATGACAAGTTTCTTTTCAGCATCATACTGCGAAGCATCAACCCTATATAGTGCATGAATGTCGCGCTGTACCTTCCTTACCTGTGCAATATTCCTGTTCTCCAGGAATTTGTTGATGGCCTCAGGAAGTCCGCCAACAAGAAGGTAAATCTTGAATTGCTGCAGCATATAGTTGTGGAGTGACTCGTTCAGCGATTCTCCTTTCAGGAACTTGTCCCTGATAGCGTCTATCGTTTCCTGCGCGCACCCCATGGCCAGCAGGAACTCCTCGAAATCTAGCGGGTACATCTCTTCTATGGAAATGCTACCGATAGGAACAGATGCGGTCTCTGACAATGCTACGCCCAACTCTGACCCACTTGCTATATATGTATATTTGGCCTCCTGGTTCAGAAACTTCAGCATGGTCATCAGATGGGGATAACTCTGTATCTCATCTAAGAACACCAGCGTTTCTTCCTTTCGTCCCAGACGGTTACCAGCAATAGCTCCTAACTGCAGGTAGAAATCGTCGGTTGTCCTGACTGTAGCGAAGATGCCGGCACCCTCTTTATCCGCCTTCAGATTGATTTCAACGTAGTTCTTGAACGTTTTCTTGCCTACGTAACGTATAAGATACGACTTTCCAATCTGCCTGGCTCCATTTACCAGCATAATCTTTTGTGGTTCCTTTTGTAGAAACTCTTCTATCCGACTTGTGAACTTCCTGTAAAGCATAACTATATTTAGTAATTTGGCTGCAAATATACGATTTTTACTGTAATTTTGCAAATAAATCGGGATTTTTTCTTTATTTTATATGCCACTTTCGGGATTTTTTCCTTCAAATGGGATGTAATATTGGGGACTTTTTCATTTTTATTTTATATATAAGCATTATCTTTGCAGGAAAAAGTGAGAAAATATGATTGACAATCCCTTTTGTTACAAATGGCTATGCTGGGCCGGAGTATTTCAAAGGATGAGTTAAAAATGCTGTCCAGTCATTGCGACAACGAACGACTGGACAGCAGCGAACAGAGGAAAATAGGATTCAGATTTAGTAGGCGTGATCGGTCTTAATCTCCTCCTTCGTCAGTTTCTTACTGTCGATGGCACGCCAGGCGTAGACGATATAGGCCAGCACGAAGGGTACGAGCAACGAGACGTAGAACATCGTGGTGAGCGTGAACTCACTGGAGCAGGAGTTCTGGATGGTCAGCGACGACTGGAGGTCGGCGGTAGAGGGATAGTAGGCCGTGTGGTTCCATGCTGAGCAGAGTAGTAAGGCGAGGACTGTCAGCACGGTGCCGATGCCTGCTGGCCAGATGCCGCCCACGTAGCCCTTAGAAAGGATGGTCTTGCCGATGCCCCAAAGAACAAGCACTACACCTATTAACAATATAATAAGGAGATACCACATGTCGAGGAAGTTCGTCAGATATTTATACGGTTCCATATAGATGAATCCCTCGTCGTTGTAGGCATACCCGTCTTTCAGCAGGAGATGAACAAGATAGGCTACAAAGAGTACAAGGAAAGGCACGGCGGCTCCGATGAGACGTACGCTGCCACGGGAACGGATTTCTTCGTCGGCAACATTGTTCATTACATAGAGGATGCCCAGCACGCGGGCCAGGAAGACAACGGCAAAGCCGAACACAAGCACCCATGGATTTAGCAGGGCGTCAAGACCGTGAGAGGCATTGGCCCATCGGCTGATGATGGGTGTGATGGCTGAGGCATCGATGAGGTTGTCCTTGGCGATGATGAAGTTAGACCCCTCGAAGAAGGTGGCCACAGCTCCTCCCAGAAGCAATGGACCTACGATACCGTTGAGCGTCAGGAAGAACTGGAATGTCTTCGGTCCGAGGATGTTTCCGATCTTATTCTGGAACTCATAGCTCACGGCCTGGAGCACGAACGTGAAGAGGATGATCATCCAGAGCCAGTAAGCTCCGCCGAAGCTCGTGGAATAGAATAGGGGGAAGGAGGCGAAGAACGCTCCTCCGAAGGTGACGAGGGTGGTGAACGTAAACTCCCACTTACGGCCTGTGGAGTTGTAGACGAGTCGTCGACCCTCTTCGGTATAGCCAAGGCTGCGGGCTACGGAGTTGGCTCCCTGCACAAAGAGCAAAAATACCAATAATGCTCCTAAAAGCGATACAATGAAGCACCAATAGTGCTGTAAGAATTCGTATGACATATAAATCTATTTTTATTTTGACATAAGAACATAAGGACATATTATTCAGCAGTGGCAGAAGGACCTTTGGCGATCTGTTTCAGGAGGATGCTGATCTCTACTGCGAGCATCGTAGAGAAGAGAATCAGGAAGAGGAAGAATGTGAGGGCGACGCTGCCTGAATGGAGGTCGGAAACTGCTGCCCATGTAGGTAGCATGTCCTGAATGGTCCACGGCTGACGACCAAACTCTGCAACGAGCCAGCCGCTTTCAGAGCCAATATAACCTAACGGGATGAGGGCGATGGCAACCCAATAGTGCCAGGCGGGCAGGCTCTCGATGGAGCGTTTCTGCCAGAGCCCCTTGGGGAACTTATATGCAGCAGCGAGTACGATGGCAAAGAAGAGGATGAACAGACAGCCCAATCCCACCATGATACGGAAGGCCCAGAAGTTGACGGGGATGAAGGGCACAATGTCATTCTTGTCTTTGATATAGCCATAGCCGAAGTAGGGCATGTTCTCCTTGAGGACAGACAATTGGGAGGCCGCAGTCGTACCGTCGTCGCTTGAGTTGAATTTCGCCTGACGATAGGCAGAGAGAGCGGCGATGGCCTTCTTGCCGCGCTCGATTTTTTCGTCGATGGAAGGCTCCACCTTGCCATCTGGCGTTGTGTAGCCGTTGAGGATGTCGTTGATGCCAGGCACGAAGCCGTGGATATCGTTGGTCGCCATGAACGATAGGGCGTAGGGCATTTCGATTTTCAATGGAGCAGACTCTTCATTGGCATAGTCGGGCTGTGTGAAGGGATTCACCCAGGCGATAGCAGTGAGTCCCACGTCGGTACCTCCGTTGTAGAGGGCCTCCATGGCTGCCAGTTTCATGGGCTGCACAGCGGCCACATCCTGAGCCGACTTATGACCTGTGGCTCCAGCGAGCAGGGCTGCGATAAGTCCCACCCAGGCGCCGATTTTTATACTCTCGATGGCCAGTTTCGTGTTGCGTTTCTTCATCAGATACCAGCAGCAGACACCCACACAGAACACAGCACCGATAATCCAGGCAGAGGTGACGGTGTGGCAGAACTTGCCCACGGCAAAGGGCGAGAGGGCTACATCGGCAAATGAGACCATCTCGTTGCGCATCGTGTCAGGATTGAACTCACAGCCTACAGGATACTGCATCCAGGCGTTGGCCACGAGGATCCACCAGGCAGAGATGGTCGCGCCGAGTCCCGTCAGCCAAGTGGAAGCAAGGTGGAAGCCTGGCGACACTTTCTTCCAGCCGAAAAACATAACGGCTACGAATGTGGACTCCATGAAGAAGGCCACGATACCCTCGACGGCCAGTGGCGCACCGAAGATGTCACCCACGAACCAGGAGTAGTTCGACCAGTTGGTGCCGAACTCAAACTCAAGGATGATGCCCGTGGCGACGCCCATGGCGAAGTTCACGCCAAAGAGTTTCTGCCAGAACTTCGCCGCCGTCTTCCAGAACTCATCCTTCGTGCGATAGTAGTACGTTTCCACGATACCCATGATGACTGCCAATCCCAGCGTCAGCGGGACGAACAGCCAGTGATAGATTGCCGTGAGGGCGAACTGCGCTCTCGACCAGTCGATGGTCCCGGCATCAATGTTTAGAAACAGATTTTGTAACATAACAGTAATATTTATGATTTACGAATTGACTTTTATTGGGCACGGTCGGTGAGTTCGGTGGCTACAAAGTCTGCCTCGTCGCCGTTGGCATGTTGCTTCAGGAAGTTGGGGAAGAAGAATAGCTTCAGTACCACGAAGATGATAAAAAGCTTGATGAGAATGATGGCCCACAGTGTCTTGCCCAGACTCATGTGCCTGAACCCGTCGGCGTATAGGTCATACATCCGATAGAGAAAACTGTCCTTTCGCATAGGAGTAGTCATATTTAACTCGGCAAATATAGTTATTTTATTTGAAATGACCAAACATTTATTAAATTTCTTTGTCGTTTCCATGGAAATGTGTACCTTTGCACTCGATTTTTTATCGATAATGGAATGAAAAAGTATATGATACCACTTCTTGTGGTAGTAATATTTGTATTGTTCGTTGGGGCTGTTTGGCTCTTTCTTAACTTACAGGAGCAGAAGCAGGTCAATGAGGATATGCAGGAACTGGCAGCTCTTGACAAGCAGGAGATGGAAAACGAGTATGAGCGTTTCGCCCTGCAATACAGTGAGATGAAGACGCAGATCAACAACGACTCCATCATCGCCCAGTTGACAGAGGAGCAGATGAAAACCCAGAAGCTTCTGGAGGAACTGAAGCAGGTGAAAGCCACAGACGCCCGTGAGATTGCCCGTCTGAAGAAAGAGCTGGCCACTGTGAGAGCCGTCCTTCGTGACTATGTAATGCAGATTGACTCGTTGAACCGTCTTAATGAAAACCTGAAACGTGAGAACCGTCGTGTGAATGCTGAGTTGCAGGAGCGTAACGAGCAGGTGGCAGGCCTTAACAGCGAGAAAGCATCGTTGTCTGAAAAGGTGGCTATCGCTGCCCAGCTCGATGCCACGAATATCCAGATGACGCTGCTTGACAAGAAAGACCGTTCTATGAAAAAGCCGAAGCTTAAGGACTGTAAGAAAATCCAGGTGTCGTTTACGATCACGAGGAATGTGACAGCGTCGAATGGCAACCGTACGGTCTATGTGCGCATTCAGAATCCTGGTGGCAACGTGCTCAGCGGCGGAGGCTCCTTCGACTATGAGAACCGTTCGCTGGAGTGCTCAATGAAGAAGAGTATCGAGTACACAGGCGAGGAAATGCCTGTGACACTCTACTGGCCTGTGACACAGGTTCTGGAGACTGGACAGTACCGCGTGTCTGTCTTTGTCGACGGGAATATGATAGGATCACGAACATTCAATTTCGAAAAATAAACTAAAACTTGATTGTATGACGAGGAAAGGAATTCTTCTATTCATCACTTTTAGCTTATCGCTTTTCACTTCATCTGCCCAGCGGTTGTTGACTCTCGACAGCTGTCGGCAGATGGCGCTGCGCAACAACAAGCAGATGAGTGTGGCAAAGGTGAAGCAAGACGTGGCGGAGAATCTCCGCAAGTCGGCGCGCACCAAATACCTGCCCCATGTGAGTGCCATCGGTACGTATCAGTACACCAGTAGGGCAATCTCACTGCTCAACGACCAGCAGAAGGCGACACTGCCACACTTGGGTGATGCGACCGTGAGTAGTATGCAGACTGATCTTGCTGGGATAACCGGTAGTCTGCCCATGGAGAATATCAGTATGATGTTGGGCGCAATGGGACTGAAACTGGAAGACTTGCAGAACCTCGGCAATACAGAGATGCAGAAGCTTGGCGACAAGTTGAATGGTATCGGACAGAGTCTGGTCGATGCCCTCGACACGGATACGCGCCATCTCTTCGCAGGGTCGGTGATGGTGGTGCAGCCTGTCTTCCTGGGTGGAAGCATCATCGCCCTGAACAAAATGGCCGATATCAACGAAGAAATGCAAGACAATTCTGCTGAGGCCCGTCGTCAGACTACGATCTACACGACCGACAAGGTGTATTGGCAGGTGGTGTCGCTGAAACATAAGCAGCGTCTGGCCCAGAGTTTCCTCGACCTGGTAAAAAAACTCAGTACAGATGTGAACAAGATGGTCGAGGAGGGTGTCGCTACCCGTAGTGACGGTCTTTCTGTCGATGTGAAGGTGAACGAGGCAGAGATGACACTCCAGAAGGTAAACGACGGTCTTGTGCTCTCGAAGATGCTGCTCTGTCAGACCATAGGCCTGCCTATCAACGAGGCAGTCACTCTGGCCGATGAAGATAACGAGAACATCGCTGTGGTGGAGTTGACGCCAGAACTCAACGTAGAGACGGCTGTGGAGAACCGCCCTGAGCTAAAACTTCTCGAGGGCGGGGTGAAACTTTCCAAGCAGGTCACTAACATCCTCAAGGCCGGCAATCTGCCGATGGTCGCCCTGACGGGAGGCTATGCTGTGACGAACCCCAGCCTGTTCAATGGCTTTGAACGTAAGTTCCAGGGCTTCTGGAATGTCGGCGTGCTGGTGCGTGTACCTATCTGGAACTGGGGTGATGTCATGTATAAGGTACGTGCCTCGAAGGGTGCTACCAGCATTGCGAATCTTGAGTTGCAGGAGGTCCGTGAGAAGATAGAGTTGCAGGTGAACCAGAACACTTTCCGTGTGAACGAGGCAAACAAGAAACTTGCGATGGCTCAATCGAACATCGCCCGTGCCGATGAGAACCTGCGTACCGCCAACCTGGGCTTCCGGGAGGGCGTCATCAGTCCTACCACTGTGATGGAGGCTCAGACGGCCTGGCTACAGGCACAGTCACAGAAGATTGATGCTGAGATAGACGTCCGTCTCTCACAAGTGGACCTCCAAAAGTCACTTGGCATCCTGGAATAGTTAATCATATAGAATTAAAAATTAAATTATAGATATTATGAGCGCAAAAAGTCAACATAACAACATCCTGCTCGCCATAGGTGGCTTCATAGCAGTCGTAATTATTGTGGCACTTATCGGATTCCTCGCCCTTGACCGCGATCCCGATATCATCCAGGGTCAGGTGGAGGTTACTGAATACCGTGTGTCGAGTAAAGTGCCTGGTCGTATCCTCGAACTCCGTGTGAGTGAGGGTGACTTTGTGAAGGCTGGTGATACTCTTGCCATTCTTGATGCCCCAGAGGTTCGTGCGAAGATGGAGCAGGCCCGCAGTGCCGAGAGTGCTGCTGCTGCCCTTGAGCTGAAGGCCCAGAACGGTGCCCGCAAGGAGCAGATCCAGGGAGCCTTCTCTGTGCTTCAGCAGGCCAAGGCCGGCTATGAGATTGCTGAGAAGTCGTACCAGCGCATCCAGCGTCTCTTCGACGAAGGTGTGGTCAGTGCCCAGAAGCGTGATGAGGTCTATGCCAACTACAAGGCAATGGAGGCTCAGATGAAGGCTGCCCAGAGTCAGTACGACATGGCCGTCAATGGTGCCCGTATGGAGGATAAGCTCGCTGCCGCCGCTCAGGTAGGACGTGCCAAAGGTGCTGTGCAGGAAGTGAACAGTTATATCCACGAGACCGTTCAGATCGCCCAGAAGGAGGGTGAGGTCGCCAATATCTATCCGAAGGTGGGCGAACTCGTCGGCACAGGTTCTCCAATCATGTCGATTGCCGTGATGGACGATATGTGGGGCACGTTCAATGTACGTGAGGATCAGCTCAACGGCATGAAGGTAGGCTCTGAGTTCAGTGCCTTTGTTCCCGCTTTCAACAAGGAGATCAAGATGAAGGTTTACTACCTGAAGGATCAGGGGTCGTATGCCGTGTGGAAGGCTACGAAGTCCAATGGTCAGTATGACCTGAAGACCTTTGAGGTGAAGGCCCGTCCTGTCGAGAAACTCGACGGTCTCCGTCCTGGCATGTCGCTGATTATCAAGAACTGACGTTTTGAAGATTCTAAGCAATATATTCACTGTCGCTAGGCGTGAATGCAAGATTCTGTATGTGAATCGCATTTACTTCTTCAGTATGGTCGTCTTTCCTCTGTTGACAATGGTGTTCTTCACCACGTTGATGGATAAAGGACTGCCACAAGACATGCCTGTGGGTGTGGTCGATCTCGACAATACCTCCACCAGCCGTGCCTTGATACAGAAACTCGACGGATTCCAGAGTTCTAAGGTCATTGCCCATTATCCTTCGGTGGCGGTGGCGCGGCATGCCATACAGCAGAACGAGATCTACGGATTCCTCTATATCCCTAAGGGTACAACGGATCAGCTACTCTCTGCCCGCAGACCCAAGGTGTCATATTACTATAGCCAGGTGTCGATTTCGGGCGGTTCGATGGTGATGAAGGACATGAAGACCGTCTCCACCCTCGGTTCCGCAGCCGTCGGTCAGGCCACGATGCAAGCCAAGGGCTTTACGCCAGGGCAGATACAGGCTTTTCTTCAGCCCGTGAAGATCGACCTTCATCAGGTGGCTAATCCCTGGGGCAGTTATAACATCTATATCTCTGCGGTCTTCGTGCCGGGCATGATGATGCTGTTTATGTTTCTTATCTCAGCCTATTCGCTGGGTATGGAACTGAAGTTTGGACGTGGCAAGGAGTGGCTCGGCAAGGCAGACAACAATATCGTCGTTGCCATCCTTGGCAAGTTCCTGCCTCAGGCATTGATATTCCTTGTGCTCATCTTCTTCTACGAGTATTATATCTATTGCATTCTGGATTTCCCCCATCAGGGAGGTCTTTGGGAAATCACTCGTCTGGCCCTGCTCGAGGTGTTCAGTTCCATCGGCTTCGGTATCTTTGTCTTCGGTCTGATGCCCTCTCTCCGTATGTCGATGAGTATCTGTTCGCTGTGGGCTGTGCTCGGCTTGTCTATGGCAGGCTCGGCCTTCCCCATGATGGGCATGGATACGCCGTTGCAGTCGCTCACGTGGCTCTTCCCCCTGCGCCATTATTACATGCTCTATCAGATCACCGTCTTCAACGGTTTCCCGTTGCTTGATGCCTGGTTCCATTTCGTGGCGCTCGTGGCCTTCACCCTGATGCCCTGGTTCGTCATCCATAAGATTAAAAACGCGATGCTCACCTATGTCTATATTCCATAAGATATACAACTGGTTGCAGGATGCCGCCTATGTGTGGCGTTTTGAGATGAAGCAGGTGCTTCACGACGAGGGCGTGTTGCTTTTCTGTCTGGTCGTGCCGTTGTTGTATCCGATACTCTATTCGTGGATATATAACAATGAGGTAGTCTGCGAGGTTCCTGTCGCCGTGGTCGACCTGTCGCACTCTCATCAGTCGCGCCAGTTCATCCGCATGTGCGATGCCTCGCCCGATGTCCATGTGGCCTACTATGCCGTCGACCTTGACGATGCCCAGTCGCTCGTCAGTCGTCAGGTGGTGAAGGGTATTTACTACATCCCCTCTGACTTTGCTACTCATCTGAACCGTATGGAGCAGGGTACTGTCAGTGTCTACTGTGACATGGCGCTGATGCTCACCTACAAGGCCATCTATCAGACGGCGATGGCGGTTTCACAGGAGATGGGTGCGGAAATACAGAAGAAGCTGTCAGGCAACTATACCGCTCGTGAAGATCTGGTCACCACCAGTCCTTTGGAGGTGGAGGATGTGGCGGTCTTCAATCCCCAGGGCGGCTATGGCTCCTCGATATTGCCGGCTGTGCTCATCCTGATCATCCAGCAGACGCTGGTGTTGGGTATTGGTCTGGCAGCAGGAACGGCACGCGAGCGAAACCGTTACAGTGATATCGTGCCCATCAATAAGTGCTATTCTTCCGTTGCGCGTATCGTCAGTGGCAAAGCACTGTGTTATCTGATGGTCTATGCTGTCATGGGCACGTTCCTTACCATCGTCATCCCAAGGCTGTTCCATTTTCCGCAGCTTGCTGCCTGGCAGGATTTGCTGGCGATGATGATTCCATACCTTCTGGCTTGTGTGTTCTTTGGACTCGCCGTTTCATGTTTGGTCCACTACCGTGAGAACGTCATTCTGCTGGCGGTGTTCCTCTCCTTGCCATTACTCTTCATGAGTGGCATCTCGTGGCCGCAGTCGGCCATCCCAGGCTTTTGGCAGGGCGTATCCTGGCTGTTCCCCAGCACTTTCGGCATCCGGGCCTATACCCGTTTGAATTCGATGGGTGGCACCCTTGGCGATGTCGTTATGGAAGTGCGATGCCTCTGGGCACATGTGGTGTTCTATCTTTTTCTGGCCTGCACCGTCTACGGTATCGAACTGCGCAACTCACAGCGTCATGCCCATGAGCGACTGGCTGCCCTCCGCAAAAAGCGTGAAGTACGACAGGCCATGAAGCAACAACAAGGCAAACAGGTTTAATAAATCTTAAAAGATAGTTATCTTTGACGACTGTCTGACAAAATTCCACTAACTTTGCAAGTTAGAAAAGCCCGCCCACGAGGGGAGGGTGTTAACTTTAATTCGTTTAATATGAGAAGCAATCAATCTAGCCTGATGAAGGCATTGGTGTGTGTAGGTGTGATGCTCCTAACGGGAGTGTCGTGTGAGAAAATGAATGTCGGTGAGTCTGACGATGTCTCGCGGGCGAATGTCGTGCTGCGTGTCGGCAGTATCGAGCAGATTCCCTTCCCTGTGACCACGAGGGCGTCGGTGGAGGGTAGCTGCACCAAACTGAACTTCCACATCTATGATGACGAGGGAGAAAGGGTCGATTATGTCAACCAGAAAATCGACGATGCGGACTTCGGAACGGCATCATTCCAGCTCGATAAAGGCCACTATTATCTGGTGGTAGTGGCCCATAGCGGTTCGAAGAATCCCAGTTTCTATGCCAACGAGAAGGTGACGATATCAGGAAATGATCTGGGTGACACTTTTTGGTGTTGCGATGAGATTCTGGTAGAAGATGAGAAAATCTATCTGGACCTTGAACTGCGTCGTATTGTCTCGATGCTGAGGTTCATCCCGACAGTCACTCCTCCTGCAAACCTGGACCATATTGTCTTCAGGTACAAAGGCAGTAAGGGCACATTCAACGGACTGACAGGTTATGGCAGCACTACCGCTTCCCAGTCGGTGAATGTGAGTGCTAACAGCGACGACAGCCAGTATGAGTTCTATATGATACCACGCGATGAAGACGACATGATCGATATCTCCATGATGGCCTACGATGACCAAATCCGCGGTCTTGGAGGATGCAGCATCGACGAGGTACCCGTAAAGCGCAACAGCATTACTATCTGTCGTGGCAATCTGTTTGATGGCAGTGAAAATTCAGCCTCTGTGTTCATAACCGTCACTATCGACGACACCTGGGGCGAGAATATCCAGATAAATTTCTGAAAATAAATCGCTATTTATTTTGCAATTCGCTCGATTTGCACTACCATTGAGCTGCGCTCGAAGGTACTCACGTTCGAAAAATCTCAAATAAAATTTGGATTTTTGCTCACTTAATCGTACCTTTGCAGCCGATATGGACAAGAAGGATACAAACGACGTACTGCGCCGTAATGTGGCGTTGCTGTCGAAAATCGGTGAGAAAGAGGCGAGCATGATGCCCGCTATCGAGGCCCCGCTCCCCTCTGTGGAACAGGTGAAGCAGATTGTGACGCTGGTGAAGAGTATTATCTTCCCCGACTACTTCAATAAGCGGCAGCCCGATGAGGCTATCCGCTCGTATTATATTGGTGTGCATATGGAAGAGCTGATGACGCTGCTCACGAAGCAGATCGCCCACGGACTCCAGTTCTGCGAGGATTGCAAGGAGATCCACACCAAGGCACAGGTCTATGCCGAAGCCGAGCGCCTGGCCATGCAATTCATCGATACGTTGCCCGAGATCAAACGCCTACTTTATACCGATGTTGAGGCTATGTTTGATGCCGACCCTGCCGCTACGAACTACGGAGAGGTTATCTTCTGCTATCCCGTCATGAACACCATGACCCACTATCGCGTCGCCCATCGCCTGCACGAGCTGAAGGTGCCTGTCATTCCCCGCATCATCACAGAGCTGGCTCACTCCAAAACGGGCATCGACATCCATCCGGGTGCGCAGATCGGCGAGTATTTCGCCATCGATCACGGCACGGGCGTCGTCATTGGTGAGACCTCCATCATCGGCAATCACGTCACCCTCTATCAAGGTGTTACCCTCGGTGCCAAGAGCTTCAAGTACGATGAGCAGGGTAACATGCTCAACATCCCTCGTCACCCGATCATCGAGGATAACGTCACCGTCTACTCCAACGCCTCCATCCTTGGCCGTATCACCATCGGCCATCACTCCACGATCGGAGGTAACATCTGGCTCACGCACTCCGTACCGCCTTATTCGCGCATCCTCCAGTCGAAGGCCATTGATGCAGGATTCCAGGATGGCGCAGGTATATAACATGATCTGAAATAACAAAGAAAAGGCTCCCGATTTCGGAAGCCTTTCTTTGTTAATATGTGGATGCTTGTTACTTCTTTTCTGCGGCCATCTCTTTGAGGGCTTTGGCGAACTTGCCGGTGGCGAAGCTCTTGCCGTTTTCGCTGACGTAGACATCGGTGCTGTCGGGTGTTCCATCGGCTCCGCGGGTACGGCTGTAATAGTAATCCCAGTCCCAGTAGTCATAGTCGCTGTAATGATAGTCATCCCACCGCCAGGAAGAGTTGGCATATAGGTTGAAGTTGTAAGCGCGGTTCTCCCAGTCGTACATTGTGCCGTGGAAGTGGCTGTATGTAAGGCTGTAGTCGTAATAGTCGATGCGCACGGGGTTCCATGTGGGATCGTCATAGTTGATGATGATGTCGCCACCGCTTACTCTCCATGTGAAGGTGCTGTAGGCCGTATTGCGACGGTCGTGATAGTCGTAGTCGCACTCCTCACCCCAACCGCGAGTGGCATTGCCATGGCTGTCGTAATAGTTGCCCTCGAAGCGCCAGACGGTACGATACTCTCCATCGCGGAATGATTCGCCCCAGCGGTTCATATAGTAGGTGTCGAGGTTTCCCTCCCAATTGACGCCAGTGAGTTTTCTGGCAATCTCTTCGTCTGTTTCGCAGCTGGTCATCGTGAAACCTGCGAACAGCATCATCATGAGGTAAAAATAAAACTTCTTCATAATTGTATCTCCTATCACTTTAAATGGTTAGACATCGTTTTTGATCTTTTCTCGATGCAAAGGTAGGGATAATTACCCAATGGCGCAAGTGAATTGTCCTATTCGTGGGTAGGGATTTCCCTATTCCTGTTTTTTCTTTCCGAATTCAGGGTCGATCTTCAGCGTGGCGGAAACGATGTAGGTCAGTGTGCAGGCTCCCATGACGATGAGGAAGAACGTGGGGTAGCCGACACTCTCCTGCAGGGCACCTGCGAAGAGACCGGGTATCATCATCGACAAAGCCATGAAGGCGGTGCAGAGGGCATAGTGGGCCGTCTTGTGCTCACCCTGACTATAATATATAAGGTATAGCATGTAGGCAGAGAATCCGAAGCCGTAGCCGAACTGCTCGATGAAGACACAGATGTTGACTATGAACAGACTCTCAGGCAGGGCATAAGAGAGGTAGACGTAGACGAGGTCGGGCAGGGTGATGGCCATGACCATAGGCCAGAGCCAATGCTTCAGTCCGTCGCGACTGGCGCAGATGCCGCCGAGGATGCCGCCGAGGGTGAGGCCAATGACGCCTACGGTGCCTTGTACAAGGCCATATTCGGCAGGGGAGAGTCCGAGTCCTCCCTTGGCTGTAGCATCGATGAGGAAAAGGGCGCTGACCTTGGCCAGCAGGCCTTCGGGCATGCGGTAGAAGAGCATGAAGCAGATGCCTGCCCATACTTGGGGCTTTTGGAAGAAGGTCTTCAGCGTGTGCCAGAACTCCTGCATGATGGAGGGAGATGGAACACTGGGGGCTGTCCCTGGGTCCTCCGTTTCGCTATGCGCACGCTGTGACATACCTCGTGTGTCCTCTTTGGGTCGTGGCAGGATGTAGTGGTGCCAGAGCCAGAAGGCGATGAAGAGTCCGGCCATGCCGTAGAACATCAGACTCCAGGAGTATTTCACGTTACGGGTGACGACCTCAAGGTTGCCAGCGAGCATCACGAGCAGACCCTGTCCGACGATGGTGGCTATGCGATAGAATGTGCTGCGGATGCCCACGAAGTAGGCCTGTTGGTGCTGGCGCAGTCCAAGCATGTAGAAACCATCGGCGGCAATATCGTGGGTGGCACTGGCAAAAGCCATCAGCCAGAAGAAGGCCAGTGAGCCTTGCAACCAATAAGGCGCAGGGATGGTGAAGGCGACGCCTCCGAGGGCGGCACCAATGAGCAACTGCATGGTGACTATCCACCAGCGCTTGGTCTTGATGATGTCGATGAAGGGACTCCACAGGGGTTTGATGACCCACGGCAGATAGAGCCACGAGGTGTAGAGGGTGATGTCGGTATTCGACAGGCCGAGGCGTTTGTACATGATGAGCGAGATGGTCATCACGGCCACGTAAGGCAGGCCTTCGGCGAAATAGAGTGTGGGCACCCAGGCCCAAGGGGACTTATATTTCATTATTTATTGAAGATTGAACATTGAAGATTGAACATGCGACGTTGAAAACTTAATCGTAGAGGCGTTGGATCTCGGCGTTGCGATAGTAGAAGAGGAGAATCTTGTCGTAGGCCTTTCCCTGCTCGCCCATGACGGCGGCACCTATCTGACAGAGGCCTACACCATGGCCCCAGCCGCGTCCGTTGAGAATGAATACCTTTTTATTCTTAGTGACGTCGAAATTGGAGGAGAGCAGATGGGTCTCGCTGAGGGCGCGTCGGATCTCCAACTCCTTGCCGATGGTGAGTGTCTTCTTCGTGCCCACGATCTTCAGCTTCCAGATGCGCCCGCTCTTGCCACGCTCCAAGGGAATGAGATCGGTGATCTGTCCGAAATCGTCTTTCAACTTGCGGCTGACAAGTTCAGAGAGTTCTTCCTGTGTGTACTCGACAGTCCAACGGTAGAAGTCGGACGTCTCTTGGTCGTAGCCTTTGAGAACTTGCGAGAGGATATGCAGGTCGTGTGTGTTGCAATAGGGGTCGTTGATGCTGACGAGATAAGGTTTGGGCGTATCTTCCCAACAATATTGGAACTCTTCGGTCACTCCACCGCAACACTTCGAGAAGCGTGCGTCGCAGATGTCGCCGTCGTAGAGTAGCACCTGGCCTCGGGTCTGGTTGACGGCTTCCTCGGCCATCACACCATTCTCGCTGACGATACCCTGATAGCGCTGGCAGTGGTCGTCGGCACAGACATCGAAGATCGTGTGGTCTTCGCGGTCGTGCCAGCGGATGATCTCATCGTCTTTCTTGATGAACGAGAAGAAACTGTCTTGTCCGCTATTGAGGCGGCGGCGCTTCTCCATCTGTGCCAGGAGCCACGAGCGTGAGATCACGGCGTGAGCCTTGAGGAACTCGAGTGAGGCCGTGGCAGACATCTCGCTGGAGATGACGCTCCGCAAGTATCGCTCCACAGGCAACTCGTTGATGGCTACGATCTTGTCGGCCTCTACCACGATGCGCAGTGCACCTTCGTAAACCATAGTCTGCTGTCGCTCCCAATGGAAGTCCACGCCGATGGTGACGTCATAGAGCGAGAAGGTGGCATGTTCGTCCTGCGGTGTGAAAGTGAGCTCGTGGTATTGCGTACCTCGCCATAGGATGCCGCCCTCGGAGAAGGCGACGGTCTGTGGCCCTGTGATGACCTCACCCTTGGCGACGTAAGCCTGGTTGAGTTCAAAGGATATCTTCTGGGCTGTGACGAGGCCGACGGAGACGGTGGGCTCTTTTTTCGTTGAAAGTTGAGCGTTGAGCGTTGAGAGATTGTTGGCGCTCAGCTTATCAATCACCTGTTGAAGCTGCTCTTTCGGCAGCGATACCTCGTTGAGGATGCTGAGAGCCTTCTCGGGGGTGAGGCGCTCGAAGTCTTCCTGACGTGGCGTGATGATGAGTCCAGCCATGTCGAGGGCTCCTGGCGAGATGATATACTGGTCGTTGCCCTGGGCATAGTAGCAGTCTGGACGGTGCTTCCCTCGTGGGAATACCACAGAGAGATACTCGTCGTCGCAACGCCAGCTCACGATGTTCATCATGGGCTCTGTGTCGTCGTCCTGCATCGGCAGGGCATCGTAGAGGCGCAGAAACAGTTGTTCGTCACCGTAGGGTGTATGGCTGCGGATGAGCAGGGCAGGGCAGGGGTATTCGTCGATGAGAGAGATGCTCTCGTCGTCGTTGAGGCTGATCAGTGGTGTCAGGTCCCTGCTGAGTCGCTGCCATGACATCTGCAGGGGCAACCGTCCGCTGGTGCCCGCTTGGAGATGGGCGTGGTCGGGGGCAGAGGCTCCGCACTTGGGACCGTTGTAGAACACCATGAGCTCGGGGTATTCATCGAGTAGCTTATGAATCTCACCATAGATATCGCGGATGCGCTGTGGCTCGTGCTTCACGCTGGGGATGGTGAAGTGTGTCGGCAGGATGGGGTAGGGATTGACGAGCAAGTCGAAGTGGCTGTCGACGGATTTCTTGGTTTGTTCCTTAGGGCGGTTCGCCTCGCAGAGGAAGCAAGGCCGTTCGGCAATGGCCTTCTTGTCGATGCTGGCACCTGTTGACACCATGCGGGCAGGATTCCATTGCACCTGTATCGACGAGGCCCCCATGGCCAGCTCCCTTGTTCTGACGTTCCGCAACTCATGATAGCGGTTTCGGGCGTCGTCCCACTTCTCTAGCTGACGGTTGAAGAACCGTTGCAGGGGTGAGTCGTTCATCAGCTCTTGCTTACCCTGAAGCATCTGCTGACGGGCGAGGATCTCCAACGTGCGCAGGCGATCCTTATAGAGATTGTTTGCATTGACGCGCTCGATGCTGAGGGCGGCATCGCTGTTACCTCCCCAGCGGCGGCACAGATAGAGCTCTGTGAAGATACGTCCGATGCGGTAGTGGCGCGAGAAGACAAGTCCCAGGGCGTAGTCCTCACCATACGAGGTATTGGGGAAGCCAATCTGTCGGAGCAGGGGTGTGAAGAAGGCACGCGGGGCACCCAGACCATTGATGCGCAGGGCGTTGTTAGGGCCGTTCTCATCAGTCCACTCCTGGTGATCGATGAGTCCTGGCGGCAGGGTGTTCAGCTCGAAGTCGCACATGCGGTAGGAGCCGATCACCATGGCTGCATTCTGTTTGTAGAAGGCATCGACGATCTGTTGCAGCGTCTTCGGCGAAGAGTAGAGATCATCGGAGTCGAGCTGCACGGCAAAGCGTCCGCAGCGGTCGTCGTTGATAGCCTGGTTCCAGCAGCCGCCGATACCCAGGTCTGTGCGCTCGGGGATGATATGCACGAGGCGCTCGTCATGGAAGCCACGCAGCAACTCGGTGGTGTGATCTGTGGAGTGGTTGTCGACCACGATGACATTGTATTTGAAGCTCGTTTTCTGACTGAGTGCTGAGCTCACGGCATCGCAGATGGTCTTCTCGCGGTTGAAGACGGGGATGATGACCGAGGCCTCGACATCGAACTCCTGTTCGTTGAAGTCAGGCCGACGATAGTAAGAGGGGTCGATCTTTGCTCCAATCTTTTCCAGGTGGGCGGTGGCGGCATGCTCCATCTCGATTTGCACCTCGCGGTTGCGCGGGTTCACATAGTCGAACTGCTTGACGCCCGAGGCGCGGAGATCGGTCTCTTCCTCGGTATACAGTTTCTCGTCGATGTGGAACAACTGCCCGTGGCGGCTTAAGAAGAGTCGCAGGGCATAGAGACCAGCGTGGTGGTAATCGCTCTCACCGGCCTGCATAGCGAAGGTGTGGAGCAGAGGCGTCTTCACCAGCAACAGCGAGCCGAAGTCAAAGTCGTCGCGAAGACTGCCCGTCTGATAGTCGATGACGGGGTGGGGGATGCGCTTGCCGCCGACGAGATCGTAGTGGTCGGCATACACCATCGAGGCGTCGCTGTCGGAGGCCACGCGCAAGATGCGCTCCATGGCGCCCTCACCAAGTTCCAGGCACACTGGCTTCGTCTGAAGCAGCACGTAGTCGGCCTTGGCGTTCTCGGCGATGGTCATCAGGGTGTTGCTGCTGGTGAGGTTGTCCACGGCCAGCGTCTTGCATTTCCTGAGGGCCTCGTCGCTGTCGGCGGGCAGGGGTTCCGATACCAGCAGGAAGATGTTTTGTACGGTTTTGCTGCCCCTCAGCTGCATCACGGTTTTGGCTGTGCTGCGGAGGTCGTCGCAGGGCAGGAAACAATCTATTTTTTCTCTCATGAGGATTCTTTAGATGAATAAATGCAGGGCAAATTTCGTAATATTTTCCGAGAATACCAAATAATACATGGAAAAATCCAAATAAATTTGGTTTTTCGCTCGGTTTACACTAACTTTGCAGACGAAAATGGAGAATAACGACGGAAGAAAAATCCTGCTCGGACTGTCGCACGACGAGTTGAAAGCGGTGGTGCGCGACTTGGGAATGCCCTCTTTTACGGCGGGTCAGATCCTCAAGTGGCTCTATCAGCAGCACGTGTTGAGCATCGACGAGATGACGAATATCTCGAAGACCAACCGCGAGCGGCTGAAGGAGCATTTCGTGGTGGGCGCGATGGCCCCCATCGATAGCCAGCACTCCAGCGACGGCACGATCAAGTACCTGTTCCCTGTATGTTGTCATGGCATGACAACAAACGGAACCGAGCGCTTCGTAGAGACCGTCTTTATCCCCGATGGCGAGCGGGCTACGCTCTGCGTCTCGAGTCAGGTGGGCTGTAAGATGAACTGCCTGTTCTGTCAGACGGGCAAACAAGGTTTCGAGGGCAACCTCACGGCTGGCGACATCCTGAATCAGATCTATGCCCTGCCCGAGCGAGAGCGCCTGACGAACATTGTGTTTATGGGTCAGGGCGAGCCGATGGATAACCTCGATGCCGTGCTCCGCGCCACAGAGATCCTGACGGCCGAATGGGGCTATGCCTGGAGTCCGAGGCGCATCACCGTGAGCAGCGTGGGTATCAAGAACAAGCTGAAGCGCTTCCTCGATGAGAGCGAGTGCCACGTGGCCATCTCGATGCACTCGCCACTGCCTGAACAACGCAGGAAGCTGATGCCTGCCGAGGGTCAAATGCCCATTGCCGAGGTGGTGGCGCTGCTGCGACAGTACGATTTCTCCCACCAGCGCCGTTGCTCGTTCGAGTACATCTGCTTCGGCGGGCTGAACGATACGCCCCTCTACGGCCGCGAAATCGTGAGTTTGCTGCAAGGGCTGGACTGCCGCGTAAACCTGATCCGCTTCCACGAGATCCCGGGTGTCGACCTGCCAGGCTCCGACGAGAAGCGCATGGAGGCCCTGCGCGACTATCTGACGGCCCACGGCGTGTTTACCACCATCCGCGCCAGCCGTGGTCAGGATATCTTTGCTGCCTGTGGCCTGCTCAGCACAGACAAGAAATTAAGAATTAAGAATTAAGAGATATATGGAAGAAAAAAAGATTCGCGTGGCGATCACGCACGGAGATACGAACGGAATTGGTTATGAAGTGATACTGAAGGCGTTCGAGAATACGGCAATGCTCGACCTCTGTACGCCCATTATCTACGGTTCGCCCAAGGTGGCGGCCTACCACCGCAAGGCGCTGAGCCTCGAAACGCAGTACTCGGTCATCGAGAAGGCCGAGGATGCCCGCGACGGCCGTCTGAACCTGCTGAACACCTTCGATGAAGAGGTGAAGGTGGAGCTGGGTGTGCCCACGCCTGAATCCGATGCTGCCGCTCGCAAAGCCGTGGCCCGTGCTAAGGAAGACCTTCAAAAAGGCCTCTACGACGTGCTCGTGCAGGCGCCGATGCTCTCGGGCAACAACGCCGCCAAGGAAGATAAGTCGCTGACGATGATGGTGACCGATCTCGTGCGTATCGGTCTCGTCACCACCCATCTGGCCATCAAGGATGTGCCGCAGGCTATCACCAAGGAAAAGATCGCCGACAAGGGCCGCATCTTCTTCAACAGCCTGAAGCGTGACTTCCGCATCTCCAATCCGCGTCTGGCCGTACTCGCGCTGAATCCGCAGCCTGGTAACGAAGAGGAGAATGTGATTGCCCCCGCCATCGAGGAGCTTGAGAAACAAGGCGTTCAGGCCTTTGGACCCTATGTGGCCGATGACTTCTTCGGACAGAAGATGTACTACGACTTCGATGGTGTGCTGGCGATGTTCGACGACCAAGGGTTGGTACCTTTCAAGACGCTCGCCCTCGACTACGGCGTGAAGCTGAAGGCCGGTATCAGCGCCATCTGCACTACACCCGACCACGGTCCGGAGTTCGAGATAGCCGGCAAGGGCATGGCCGACGAGATGTCGATGCGCCACGCCATCTACACCGCCATCGATATGCATCGCAACCGCCTGAACTATGATGAGCCGCTGGCCCATCCGCTGCCGAAGCTCTATCACGAGAAGCGCGAGGACGGTGATAAAGCCCGCTTCGCCGTGCGCATTCCGCCGAAGAAATCGGCTCAGTCGGAGCTCGAGGCGATGGAAGGAGTATGATTTTTCGTTAAATTCTGCCAAAATTGCAGTCGTTTGAGAAATAATGTGTAATTTTGTCAGCCAAAACGAAGTCAATGGATTTACAAGCCATCAAACAACGGTATGAGATCGTAGGCAACTGCG
>JAEEGI010001548.1_pt1 | contig 57185 bp, 45 predicted proteins | sample 8958751 | NCBI WGS metagenome assembly JAEEGI01 (sample SAMN16246545, study PRJNA631951) | gut metagenome | biome: gut microbiome; feature: rumen; material: KS-attached | host: Bos | place: Iran: Karaj | collected 2018-10
ACAACGATGATGACAGATAAAGTACAATTATTTGAAAATCAACCTATTAGAACCGCATGGGTAGAAGATGAAGAGGAGTGGTATTTCTCAATAGTAGATGTGGCGGGTGTTTTAACTGAAAGTAAGGATCCGACTACATATTGGAGGAAACTAAAGCAAATACTGAACAACTTCTAAGAATTAAAGGATTTGGATACAAGTCCCTTATCCACCATATCAAGGCATAGTACGTCCATCATCTCTTTCGCAATAATAAGACCCTTTTCAATGCTGTAGTCGCTCATGAGAACCTGTCCCTGGGTAAGGGACAGGGAGACTGAGTAAACATGAATGTCATCCTTGGAGATATATTTGAGGTATATGCTGTAAACTCTGGCGGAGTAGTACAGGTACAGCTGCATCCTTGGAGGAGCCATGATGTAATCGATGCCCTTTGGTATCTCAAAAAACCTGCATCTGCCAGGAATGCCAAGAGCCTCATTATTTAATCATAAAGGATTGGAAGCACAAAGGTGTGACATTTTCTTTGTCAATGACAAAGGATTTGTCACACCTTTTTGGTACATTAGTATTGATAAAATATTAATAAGTGTATGATTTGACGTAATTTTTGCCCGAACACAGACTGAATACACATCGGAGGTTTCACTATGAATGGTAAGTCATCATCCCTGGGAAAAGTCCGAGTTATAGCCATTTCTCTTGGCATCATCCTGATAATGGGAGGATGCTCTTCTTTGCTTGCGGGAAAAGACAAATCGGAGGAAGCGCCTGCTGCTGAAAACGCAGTTGCTGAAGGTGAACAGGAGGCAGTTCAGGAAACGGCTCAGGAGACTACTTCAAGTGATCAGAGCACTTCGGGAATCTCGGAAATGACTTCCGGGGCGGATGCAGCTCTTTTCCTCATGGGTGATGACGGACAGGCTTCCGACAGCGAATATAATCCTGCGACATATGCCATAAAGGGCGGAACCTGGGACATCTTAGAGTCCGGCGAGAAGATCTACACCATGGCTGACGGGAATGAAGCCAAGAATGTATGGGTAGAGGACGACGATGGGATGTACTATTATGTTGACTTCACCGGATGCCTTATGAAGAACAACTACACCGCCGACGGCTTCTGGGTTGGCGAAAAGGGCTACTGGGATCGCAGCAAGAAGCAGCGCAAGGACGATGTGGAGCCCCTCAGCGGAAAGCCCTACGGCGAAGGCACTGTCATGACCATCGACATCATCAACTATGCCGACGATTCCAGCTACGCCAAGGCAACTCTCACCTACAGCTTTGGAGCCAAGGAGGAATACAACGTGATGCCCCTTGGCAACAGCACATATCTGCTGGAGCGCAATGATGACTTTTATTCCGGCCTTCTCATGTCCGTTTCCGAGGACCAGAAGACCCTTATCGTATCCGGTCTTGGCTGCACGGATACTTACACCATGGAATGAACTTGAATTTGGAGGAATCTATTATGAAAAGAACTATGAACAGACGAAAAGCTATTGCATTGGTAATTACTGTGTTGCTGGCCATGACATTTGTGGCCGGATGTGGGGTGGGGGCTGGCTCGCCCAATATGCCCTATGAGCCAGATACACCGGCTCCGGATCCTCACAACGGAGTATTTGTCTCGGACCACGGAACCATGGAATTTAATGGAGATGGCGAGACGGTGATAGCAGATTTTGACAGTGAGCTGGCACAGCTACTTGGACTTCCAGAAGGAAAGCAGGAGCTTACCTATGTGTTCCTTTCAGGAGACCTTCCTCCTACGGGAAGCGTGGATTGTCGCTATGATGTGGCCCATGAACTTAGGCTCAGCACAGCTGATGCATCGGTTGTTGTGGAATTGGCACTTATTCATGAGGATGGCAGAGTAACGCTTGGAGTGAACACAGTTACTCCTGAAAGAATTCCAATGTTCTTTAGAGGGGACGAACCCAAGAACGTAATCTTCACCAAGAAATGATCGGCGTGAGAGAAGCATAGATTGTTTGTTGATTATTCCAGGAGGTTTTTATGGCACAACAAATGAAATTTTGCCCGCAGTGTGGAGGGCAGATAAATCCGGGAGCGAAGTTCTGCAAGCAGTGCGGTAACAAGTTGGAAGCAGCGCAGAGCGCGCCGGAACCGGTTAGACAAAGTGCACCACCGCCTGTTCAGGCCCAGAGCTCGGTGCAGACACGAAGTGCTCCGGCCCCGGCACCGATACAGGCTCCCAATATCGGAGAAGCAGTCAAGAGTGCTGCCCAGGTCCTTAAGCTTGGGGACTTTACTGCGCCTACAACTTCAGGAGAATGGGAGCTCATTGACATGGCACCTGTTCAGGGAGCGCAGCAGGTTGTTGGTGCTGCTACCAGCGTGGCAAACGAAATCGTAGAGACCATAACCTCGCCCTTTGAGACGCTCTTTAAAGGTGCGCTGTCCTTCGTGGGCGGAATATTCGGAACTCTGGTAAAGCCTAAGAACCTGATATTTGCCATAGTTCTGGGAATAATCTGGATCATCTGTGGAATAGGAAGAGGCGAAGATGATCCGATCAAGAACCTTTTGTCATTCGTTACCTTTGCAGAAGGAGGATTTGACAGAGAAGGCCTAGGAGTTGTCGGTGGCCTTATTGGAAAAGGCTCAGTTGCCGTGATGCTTTCATCGATGTTTTCTGGTGGAATCCCTAACGCAGTCAAAGGGGCAGCAGGCATATTCAAAAAATCTGATGACAAAAAGAGCATACCTCTTTTCATAGTGGGAATCCTCATTGGAGGCTTCGGCTATCTGTTCTATGCAGGACTTGATAATGTTTCCGCCATCACATCCATGGCCGGAATATCCGGAGCAGTACTGGCCCTTGAAGCAATCGGAAAGAAGGATGGCTGGATCTACAGCATAGCCCAGTCATTTACAGCAAAGAAGATTGATGGAATAAGAACCTCCCAGGATGGGAAGATCACAAGCCTTCTTGGAGGCATTGCTCTGGGATTTGCAATCGTAACCGTAATATTTATCGCATAAAAAGGAGTGCCTATGTTTTGTGAAAGTTGTGGAGCAAGAATACCTGATGGAAGTACCTTCTGTGAAGAATGCGGAGCAAGGATTTCTCCAGCCGGTGGAGCAGGGGATTCGGGACCGAAGATCATACCAAGAGCTCCCGAGCCTTCAGCGCCGCAGGCACCTCCGCCACCTCCAACTCCAAATGTACAGGGCAACATAATTCCGCCCAATCCACAGGTGCAGAGTGCTCCAACCCCTCCGCCACCTCCGGCGCCGAACGTGAATTATCAGCCCCAACAGGTAAGCGCTCCGGCGCCTTCATCTGAAGGATCAGGGCTTTCTGGAAATGCTAAGACCATCATCATGGCAGCAGCCGGTGTTCTGGCTGTTGTGATCATAGTGGTGGCTGGCCTTTATGCGAAGAGATCCGGTCTTGTCGGAGGAAAAGGTGATAAGGCTGATAATCAGGGCACAGAAGTCTCAACAGACGTAATGCCTGAAAACGCCGAGCAACAGGCGGCTGAGACTCCTGCAGCGACTGAGACGGCAGCAGAGCCCCAGGCACAGGCAACAGACGAGAACGCCGGTGATACAACACAGACCACCGCTGACCAGACCACAGCAGATCAGGCTGGAGCAGACAGCGACGGGGATTACTCCCAGACCTCTTCAGGTTCCCTTGTTCCCAGCATCACCGGACCTGAGCAGGATGTAGTGATCCAGGACTTTGACTGGTTCTACAACGAGGGCTTCCCTGAGGGTGGAACAGCCTACACAGAACTTTGGGGACTTGGCGGAAAGTGGAAATCCCTGCTTTATTCCAAGACCAAGGCTGATGGTAACGAAGTCTGCAGAATAGTCATATCTGATGCGGATGTCCAGTACATGGGATATAAACTGACACTTCTTATGAATACAAAGGCCAGATACCAGTATTCAGGAGATAACCGTGATCAGATGGAGCTTATCGACAACACCCAGGTGACCATGACCTTTGAGGGAGACTGGGACGAGGAGCGTACCTCCATGGACGTCTACAGCGTCAACTCAGATCTTAACTGCAAGATCAACAAGTTTGCTTCTAAGAATGGCTTTGATTACGCCTTAGGCACCGTCTATAACGGAGACGTCGAAATCGGCGAAGTGGCCATGATAAGAGCAACACCATAACCTGATTATCAAGGGGCACAATCGTTACCCACACATTATGAGGGACATTACGTGAGAAAAGAGCTTTTGATCGCCAAAAGGATATCGGCAGGATTGGCAGCAGGACTTGTCCTGTTCATTTATGCTGCAATCCCTGCATCTGCAAAACGTGTCAATACTGAGGATGATCCCAGTAATTCTGTAGATGTTCTATATACTAATTCTTCTGGAGAAGACTACTACGAGGAGCTGGGGGGACTGACTGATGATTTCTGGGCCGAGCAGCCTTTTGATGCCTACTGGCATAACGAAGGCGGAGCTAAAGATAGTAAATATGCAAAAGAACATGGAAGAAACAATTCCTGGGTTAGCATAGACTATTATTATTCCGGATATGCCAGAAATAAACCATGGCCAGATGAACCCAAAATAACTTCAGATTATGGACGCCAGGTATTATTTGGAATCAGATTATATTCTGATGATGAATGGAATTTTACCCTGGTTGAGGAAAAGACCACTGGAAATGTTGCTAATGTAGTCTATCAGATAAATGCGCATACGGGTGATTCCCTTACTGCGTCTTGCTGGAGTTATTTTTCTGGAACTTATAATAACGTGTTGTCAGATAGACGAAATACGAATAAGGGTTTTATTTCAAAGAATGCACCTGAATATGATCCTGAATGGACGATTCCGCCATCTGAATATTTCGCTTTTTATTCAAACATACATACTGCCCGAAGGGATGGAAAATGGATTGACGACTGCGAAGAGTACAGTTGGCCGCAGGAGTATGGAGATGAATATGTTTCCGGATTAGATTACACAATACAGGCTGATGATGATGTGGTCTACGTTGACTCTTTGGGGAAGGTTAAATTTATAAACCATTATACCGGGGTAGAACCTGATTGCCAGATCATCTATCGTTACAAGATTGTGAACGTAGATAATGTAAATAACACCGTGCTGGAAGATACTACCGCAGCAAAAGATACATCGGGCGAGGATGAAGGCACTGACATCTCTACGGATATTGTGGAAGGCGAGGATTTTACTCCTTCGGAGGATGATCCTGATGATAACCCCTGGTCTGACATATCATCGATTACTGATGATATTGGAAATCCCTTTGATGAACTTGATATAGACGAAGAAGAGCTTCCCAAGGCAGTTGGTACAGGAGCAGCCGGGGCAGCAGCTGCAGCAGGAGCTATAGGCGCTGCTGGAGCGGCCGGAAAAGGGGTCGGGAAAAAGAAGACCAAAAAGAAAGAGAAGAAGGAAGAGAAAAAAGAAGATAAGCGCTCTACCTATAAGATGTACGTCTATAAGGACTTTGGAGACACCTTAAAACGGGGAGATGAAACTAAGTACGTCTATGCCCGTATTGAGGAGACTACTTGGGATAAAAGAGTCTTTAACAATGATAAGCTTACTCAGCAGATTTCCGTGTCGTCGGCAACTGATGCACTTATCGTGTCAGACGGAGGAATGACAGTAAACGGTTATAAGGCTGCAGAGGTTTTGGTGCCCAAAGAGGGCAATAAGACCAAGGGAACAGTATCCTTCCAGTTCAGGGGAGAGGGAGGTCTTTATACCAGAAACGTAGTTTTCAATATTGTCGGAGAAAAACCTTACATAATCTATCCCAAGCTTTCTGACGATGGAGCAAGCTGGCTTGAGAGCAGTCAGCCTGGCGAAGCTGTGTTTATTGCAGGTCAGGGCGGCGAAGAAAAAGTTATGTTCTACATTAAGGATGCGGTGGAGGACCCTATAGACATCAGTTTTGACGGAGGGTCTGATTTTGATGTGTCCTATGAGAAGGAAGAGAAGTACAAGTGTGGCTATTACGCTGTTGTTAAGAACCTTTCCCAGGAGATGGAAAAGGGCAATGACATCATTGCAGATAAAGTAATAAAGACTATAAACGTAGAGGCGAAGTTTAAGGATGGAACTACAGTCTACAGTGAGTTCTATGTTGAGCTGTATCCGGATGGGCTGTCTGTTGTGCCTAACACCAGATACTTCAAGAATGACAAATTCCAGGTTAATACTGTAGAGGAAGAAAATCCTAAGCCGGGCGAAATTCGGCTCATGCCATCAAGCTTTGATGTGCTTGTGTGCTACGCGGATCCAAGGACCGGAGAAGCTAAGATATTTAAGAATCCAAGTCTTTCTCACGAGGATCCCGATGACGAGGGCAAGTATGGAAACATGTTCAAGGAGAATTTCCTGTACCGGATGGATTACACCACCTCAGGCGGCTATTCCTTCTATCCAAAGTGCAGCCTTCCTGAGTTTGATGAGCCTTATGCGACTAAAATGAAGCTTATCTATACGGGCAAAGACGGCACATCTTTTGATGGTTATCTTCCAATTGAGTTTACCGGCATGATACCAAAACCACCCAGCCAGGTGGCTCGAGAAGAGGCTATCAAGAGACTTCAGAAGGCAATCCGGATCTTTGGTATAGGAAATCAGGATATAAAGGAAATGGTTAGAAATACTTCCATTTATTCTGCATCCGAGATTGAATTTACTACAAAATGGATTATTCTGACTGGAATCAGATTTTATCAGGAGTGCTCAAAAGAGTACACAAGCTTTGCTAATCTGTGTGATAAGTATGTTGTCTGTGCAAGTGCTATGGTCAAAGCCGGAGATATGGCATTTGAGTATGTCCTGAAGATAAAGTTTGGATCCGCCGGAGAAATAGCTGCTACCTTCATTAACCCCATGAAGAATATGTATTTTGAATATCTGGGGCAGTTTTATGGACTGGGAGCAGATCCGGAAAGCTATGGAACTAAAGACTTCAGCTTTTGGAAGGCTCTGCTTCAGGGTGCTACTGATCATCTTGAGGGTATGCTTACCGGAGAAGAAAAACCTACCGGCGAAAAGCTCGGATTTGTTGTGGCAGCCTATCTTATGGTTAGATATGCAGACCATTATTACCACGGAGAGGGCTCAGAAAAGGGAGACGTATATCGTTCGATCCTTGCTGCGATAGGAGATCTTTCCCTTATGAAGTTCAAGGAGTGGGTAGCTAACCTTGCCAAGGAGTGGACAGGACCTATGCTTGCTAAGCTTCAAAACTGGTTTGGCGAGATGTTTAAAAAGTACTACGGCAACCTGGCAAGAGAAGCTGCCAAGGCAGCAGGCGACAAGGCCTTTGAAAACGGAATACGTTCTCAGATACACAAGGGTATTGGCTACGCAGAATATAACCTGGCAAAGAATGCGAAAAATGTGGCATACAAGATGCAGTATGATAGCATGACAAAATTCCTTAGCGAAGGTGCTGAGAATTTTGGAAAAATTAAGACAGAGGATGTGGACATTGCCCTGGGAACTGTGCTTAATTATGTCTTTGGCGGAACCAGCAATGAAGGCGAAGTAGAAACTCTCAAGGCCTCAGAGTATATAGAGAAACAGCTCCAGAGCTTCTTCGTTGATATGCTCGGTCTTAAGATTGAAGGCCTCTACGAAACTTCAGAGGATATAATAGGTCTTTCATCCTTTAAGATCAAAGGAACAAGTGTGATCATAGGCTTTAAGGAGTATGAAGTAGAAATTGATATAGCAAAGAACATGAATGCTATTCTTGAACTGGTCTTTGGTTACTGCTTCTCCTGGATGGAAAAGATTTATCAGTACTGTACAGATGACAATGCCAAAGTTCCGGATGCCAGAGATATCATGGAGTGCAACACTCAGATTCTGGATGAAGTCCTTGAGATTGTCCAGAATCCGGAGCCTATAGTGTATCGCGATAAGTAATTGGTTTTAGCAGCGCGTAGCGCTGAAAAGCGGATTCTTAAAGACACCTGGCTTCCAGCATCTTCCTGAGTGAATTCCTGTCGGTCTTACTCTGCTCCATGAGGGTCTTGGCGTAGGCCTGGAAGGCGACACACATTGATGGATGATTAAGTGAGAAGGATAACCCCTGTCTTGTGGCGGGGGTTATTTTTGTTGTGTTGTCGGAAATCAGAAGATCGATGTTGGCAAAGGGAGTCTCCGGGATTGGGTAAAATCTGTAGCTTTCGTACTTCTCGGAAATGGCGATGATATTCCTGATGTGCATGGAGTACTTCCCCGGGGTGTAGATATGAGGCGTGCCTGAAAAAGCCGGAGTGATGGATACTGTTCCGGCGGAGATAGCCTCGTTATCTGCTAAAGGTATGCACTCGTACAGAGTGCCTGTCTCAAGCTTTTTGAAAAGCAGTGAGCTGTTGACCTGCCAGTTTTCATAAAGCTCCGGGTCTTCAAAGCTTTTTACCAGTTCCTCAGGCATTGTGGCCAGGGACAGCACATTTTTGATGGTGATGACATCCGAAACAACAGGGAAAGATTCCCTGGGCAGTGGATGAATGAGAGGAGATGAGCTCCTGCGGAGCGCCTCGTACTCTTTTTGGAAAATATCCAGACTCTGAGGATCGGTGTAGTAGTGGAAGATTGCGTCGGAGTCTGCAGGGGAAACCTGAAATGCCCTGATGCAGGCAACGCCCGGAATCAGGAACATGGTGTGGGCAAACCTTGGGTTCCTCTGTTTTCTGCAGTAGTATGATTCGATCATGCCTGACATGTAAAGCGGAAGCCAGCTCTTTATGGCGTCGCTCATCTCATCAAGACTTCGGTCCAGGTTGTGGATGATGCTGATGTGGGTTTCGTTTTTGACGGAGGCAAACATCAGGGCAGCCCATTTAAGCAGGAACTCAAAGTCCTGAGTCATCCAGCCCTGGTCCATATCTGAGTAAAGGCACATTTCCGGAACTTTTTCTTTTACGGCAGTGGAAAGAAAGCGAAGGACAGCGCTTCTAAGGCCCTCGACACCGAAGTAGATAGTCTCGCCGGGGGTATCTGCCACAAGAACATCGTTAATATCAGGCAGCTTCATGGCTGTGCTGGAGGGCATGGAGTCGAAGATCCCAAGGATGTTCTCCGCAGCCTGGACGTTGTCTTCCTGCTCATCCTTGCCATAGAGCCAATAGGCAAAGAGCTCCTCCTCAAGGTCCGCCACAGGGATGCGCATAAGATCGCAAAGGGCAGCTTCCTTCTCGCTTTTGATGATGCGGTCAAAAAGCACAGAGCTAAGCTGTGAGGAGAGCTCGGAATTGGACACGGGGGTTCGTACGCCGCTTCTATACCTGCTTATGAGGGAAGCGTCGGCGTGGATGAGCTTACTGAGGCGCACGTTGGAAAGCTCCGCCAGAAGCATGGAGGAGTTGAGCCTTTCCGCGAACTGATGGGAGGCTGCCTTGTCTAGGGAGCGCTTTTTCCCGGAGGTTCCGTTTGAGCTTGCTGACAGCTCGGAATCATACCCTTCGTAGAGCCAGCTTTTAAGGGCAGCCTTTATCTCTTTTGCTGAGGCCTTGGGGTCCGCCCCAACCACAGCGCAGAGCTTCCCCAGGTTATTCTTATTATCTGCAAAAAGATATATTCCGTTAATCAGCTTCTCTGCTGTCACACTGTCGGGATGTGGAATCCTTTTTCCGCTCTTGATGCGGCTGATGTTGGTTCTGTCAAAGCCCACCTTTTTGGCGATCTCTGCGCCGGTAGCATCTATCTTTTCGAGCAGTTCGTTGAGTTTTTTTGTAAGCATTATATCCTCCTGGGCGTGCAGAAATTAACTATATAAAAAGAATTATAGCAGAGTAAATGTGACAGTTCAATTTGTCAATGACACATCCTTGTCACGTCAGGAATGGTACAAAATATACGGTATCATATTATTATAGACATTCTATTTCAGACAAAAGACATACAGGAAGGACGGTACATTATGGGACAGATTGAAGGTCAGAAGGTTACAGAGAATATCTATTATTGTCCTGACGGAAAGTACAGATGGATCTACGAACTGAATATGATCAAAAACCCCATGATACTACTGACTATTTGGAAGATCTTCGGGATTCTTATCCTTATTCAGGTCGGGCTTTCATTTTTGCTGGAGCTCTTTTCAGGGAATATCGTTTCCTGGTTTATGGAGTATCTGTTAACGCCGGGATTCCTCATCGTTCCCGGAATTCTGTTCGCTCTTTCCCTTGTTTCCTACGTGATCGTCGGGTTCATCTATGGATGGCAGTACATAGTTCTTTTTGAGATGGATGACCGAGGCATTGATCACATCCAGATGCCAAAGCAGTTTGAAAAAGCCCAGGCTCTTTCCTGGCTCACCACTATGGCAGGACTGGTATCAGGAAACTTCACCACCGCTGGCGCCGGAATCCTTGCAGGCAGCAAGAATGCCTCCAGTTCCCATTTCGACATGGTCCGGAAGGTCATCAACAAAAAGAACTTCCACTGCATCAAGGTCAACGAGCTTATGGAGAAAAATCAGGTCTATGTAGCGGATGAGGACTTTGATTTCGTCTGGGAATTTATCACCCAGCAATGCACCAAGGCTAAAATAATCGGTTGAGAGGTGAATCATGGGAGATGTTAACAATAATGGAGCTTCCAGCAATAATAGCTCTACGATACTCAGTATTATTCTTGTAGTGATTCTGGTGGCGGAACTGGGCGTGGCTGGTTTCCTTCGCCCGGGCTTTTTAAGGCAAAGAGAAGATGCTGGCTCCCAGTATGCACAGACTAATAGCGGCGCTGAGACCAGTGTTGCCACATCCACTGGCGTCAGTGGAAACGAATCCGCAAAGGATAAAGGGAATGATTCTTCACAGGCTTCTTCCGTGTCCACTGGATTTGAATATGTGGATTATGTTACAACCCCTGACTGGGAGCCTGATCCTGAAGGTGATGGCGACTATCAGCTCTCGGGAAATTGGAGTTCTGAGCAGGTTGCTTCCGGTGCGCTGACGGAGGACAGCCTTTCGATCGTCGGTAAGGATGGCGCATCCATGACTATTGCTGAGTGCTACCTTGAAGAAGACACAAAGGCGGAGATTCGAAAAGTTCCAGGAACTGTGGATTATAAAGTGGGAGATGAAACAATCCCGCTTACTTTGTATGAATTCAATGCTGAAGGAATAAGTGATGATACATATATGACATTGGAGTTCCCATTTTCTGTAGATGCGGATGAGGAAGTGGGGGCTGGTTTTTATGACCCTTCTGCCGGTACGATCTGGCCAGTTAATTTCGAATATGATGATCAGAAGGGAATGATCCGCATAAAAGCAACACATCTTTCGACCTACTGTGGCTTTAAGGTTAAGGATGCCGGAACCAGAAGAGCAATGCTTCCTTTCCTTAGCTATGCAGATCTGTATAGTGTCATGAATGCTACGGGTGGAACTGACCTTAAGAAAGATGCTGAGATTTTGGAAAAAAGTGCGAAGGCCGGAAGCAGCTGGTCTGCTGCTGACGAAATAGCGGATGATCTTGGAACAATAGGTTCTAAGGCTGATACCGTTGTTTCAAGCCTTGGAGTAGTAGGGAGCCTGGAATCTGCCATGACTGTAGCAGATGGCGCAGGCAATGTAATTGTAAAGAATTCTTATGGAACCATAGGTGAGATAATGAACACCATGTGGGGAAAGCGTGGCAGCTGGGGCGTGGCTAGACGATATGGCGGTGCTGTTACCGTGACTGAAATAGAAGATAAGTTAAAATCCACTTATCCCGGCGATAAAATAGACAGAATAGGAAATGGACTTAATGTTCTTAACACCACACTTTCTTGTTTCAAAATACTTCAGCATGCGCAAAACGGGGACAATACAGCTGCTGCATGGGAAAGTACACAGCTCATCTTTGACCGTACACTGGCAGTTGTGGCAGAGAAAATGGCCTTTCCTGCCCTGAATGTGTATCTGGTGGGAGTATCTCTTTTGACCTATGCATTAAACGAGTTCTACACAGAGGCAATGAATGGCCGTAAGGAAGTATACGTAAAGGCTTATTACGAATATTATAACAGTCGTGATACAGATGGAGGTTATCGCTCTGCAGCTACCTGGAGAAAGAAATTCATTGAAATAATGAAGGCCGGTGGTGGCATAAAAGGTGTGGAAGCTGAGATTGATAATTATGTAAATGAATTCTGGGTAAAAGCCGATGACTTTGGACTTGGCTATATTGACAGCATACTCACAGAAGACCAGAAAACTGCTTGGGGTGCTGCCGGGCAAGCTGGATTAAATCCTAAGATCAAGAAAGAAATAAGTGATAACTACAAGGCTGAGATAATTCCGAGCATGATTAATATCATGGAAGTAGTCAATGAGAAAAACATGGATGAGATCCAGGAGACATATAAAGCTCGTTATGAGGCGCTCTGCAGGGAAATGAACCAGGTAATGACTATAAGCGTCATTGATGGTGGAAAGGAAGCTGACAAAGATTCTGCCTATGAGGGATGTATCGTGCGTTTTAAGGGGCTTAAGGGCAAGGTTTCTGACCCTCAGAATTGGGAGACTAAGCTTGATAAAAATGGGCAGGGCCAGATACGCCTGACTTTCCTGGCGCACATGATGGTCAATGCTGGAAATATCCTTGAAGTGGTAAAGAAGGATGGTGATAAGGAAACAATAGTCCTGGAGCAGCCCTTTGATATTAAGCTGCCTCAAAGCAAGGTGGTTCTGGATTTCCCTGAGGTTACGGGACCGGATTGGATCAATGGTATTTGGTCAGAGCCCGGAGGAAATACTCTGATAGAGAGTTCGACAGGATTTTCTATTCCTGCTATGAAATATGAAGTGCTGGATAATAAGCGGATTGCTTTAGATGTCATAATGCCAATTTCGGGACAACCCGGCAATGTGGGAGAACCTTTGGGTGATTCAACGATTGCTACTTATGAGTATGATCCGACAACTGAAAAAATTGTAATACATATCGGTAATGAAACGGAAAAGATCCGCAGAGAGGGTGAAGACGCAATTTATTACGAGGATAGTCATATGAGTAAGCCTTTATGGCACCGGATGAATGGGCTGAATATCCGGTCCAAGGGAGGCTGAGGCATTACTGATTAAGGCGCTGCGTGACTTTGGATTTATAAGAGTTTAAGAGGAGTGATTTTGTGAAAAACATACTCAACATTATTCTTGTGGCAATAGATGCTGTGCTCTTACTGGTTATCATAACCGGGATAGGCGCGCCAAAGGCTGCTTCAACAAGTGCAGACAATTCGCAGATGGTAGCTTCACAGTCTCAGGTGCAAAGTGAGACCCAGGCTGAACCCCAGGCCCAGAGCGTGAAGGAGGAAGAGCCTAAGGCACAAACCGAGACTGCTACTGAGGCAGTGTCTCAGACTTCATCTTCTGATCTGGCTAAGAGTCAGTCGACAGAAGAATCTCAGGCCCAGGAGGAAGAAGGCTACAAGGGGTTTGCTAATGAATCGGAGTATCAGCGATATCTCTTTTCCGGAGGCTATGAAGATGAGGATTCATCAGGAGATGTGAGCGGCTTTGCTAATTCAGACGGAGTCAGGACAGATGAGCATGGCTATTACCTTCCATCTGATGTGGCTGCAGCTATTAGTACTCAGGAAAAGTCAACCAGAGATGATTTCGACTGGTTTGTGGATGATGTTTGGAACAATGGAATGCCGGAGGGCTCAGAGCTTATCAAGAATCCTGAGGATGTGGTTGGATACTGGAAATGCATGATCATCTACGATCCGGCTGATAAGGAAGGAAAGCAGGAATTCCATTATGGCACCATGTACATTGGCGCAGACAAGAATGATGGAGAGACTGTTACAATGTCTCCTCATATTGAGTGGGGCTACACATTGGATAAAACAGGGAAGGAGGTAGACGAGTCTGACAGAAACTGGTTTCTTGGCATAGGAGAATGGACCGAAGGCTGGATTGGAAATACCCAGGCGAACCATAATATAAAGATCCGTCTCTACGAGACAGGTGACGGAAAACAGTATGGCTACGGCGGTATTACACTTCAGGACGCAGATGTAAAAAGCGTAGGCGTTTCTCTTGTGAGGCCATGATATAAAGAAAGGAAGGTACAAAATATGAGAATGATTAACGGATTTGGGAGAATTATGGGGATAGTATTGACGGGGATCATGACATTTATTGTACTTTCATCAAGCTCTGTTGCTGCAGAGAACCTGATCGTAAACGGCGGTGCAGAGACAGGAGACCTTACCGGCTGGGTTGAATCAAAGACATACACAACCGGTGTCTGGGGCGTAAATGATTATTTCTATTGGGGCGGAGATGAGACAAAGCCTCATTCAGGGAATTATTTCTTTGCCCTTTCGAAGGAAAAACACGAGAACTATGACACGTTCCTTTATAACAATGTTGATATTCCGGCCAGTGCAAAGCCCGGCGATGTCTTTGAGATATCCTGCTACGGACATACCTGGTCTGATGATATAAAAGACAATTCTGATTACGGAAGGCTTTATCTGAGATATTGCTACCCTGATGGAACCTACATGCCTGATGAACAGGGCAATCCTAAGGGGATGTTCAAGTGGGTTAAGATCGAAGGCGGTCAGTGGAAACGCTACAGCGTTCAGATGAAGATGCCTGAAGGCGCCGGTCAGATTCAGTATGGACTTTGGGCTTCGCAGTGTGACGATGGTGGTTTCGCAAATGTTTGCTTCGATGATGTAGTACTTGTAAACCTGGGCCAATAAGCCAGAGTAGTAATTCAGCCCTCGCGTACCGGCGAGTACGTGGGGGCTTGCAGCGTTGTTAGTTTCTGGGTGAATGTGTTAAAATACATTTGAAAATGATGTTTCTTTGCATAAAGGAAGTTTAATATGTGTGACGTAAAAAAATATAGTGAAATATATAAAGAGATAGCTAAGCTTGACCCTGATGACACACTTCAACTTGTTCTTGAAAGTGAGAATGAGGAAGAAAAAGATTTCTATGAAATGATTGGTGATTACTTGTTACAGAAACGCCAAAAAGAAGTGATTGAGGGGAATCTTTTTTGATTAAGAAATATACCATTGTTGCTGGAGTGAATGGAGCAGGAAAGTCTACCTTATACCAGCTTAATCCGCGATTAAGGAATGAACACCGGGTTAATGCAGATGAGATCCTTAGAGAATTGCAGCTTGATTGGCGAGATTTTTCAAGTGTTCTTGTCGCTGGAAAAGAAGCTGTTAAAAGACTTAATACTTATATTAACGAAGGAATTAGCTTTAACCAGGAAACTACATTATGTAATCTAGTTGCTATATATGACAATACTCTGGAGTTTAGGAGATTTGCAATATATAAAGATGGATGTCTTGTGAGGAGATCTCATAATGTGCCGGAGTGGTTTAGCAGGAAATTCGAGTGATTAAAATTGAGGCTGTCCTATACGGACAGCTTTTAAATCGTTAAGGGGACTTTTAAACTGAAATAAGAATAGAAATAGAGGGATTTAGAGATATGATAAGAATTTTATTCGTCTGCCACGGCAACATTTGCCGTTCGACAATGGCTGAATTTATAATGAAAGATATAGTCAACAAACAAGGGCTGTCAGAGGCTTTCCATATAGAGTCATCTGCAACACATACTGATGAGATATGGAATGGAGTGGGAAGTCCGGTGTATCCACCTGCGAGAGCGAAGCTAAGAGAGCATGGGATAGGCACGGATGACAATGAGCTTGGAGTAAGTGAGAAACGTGCAAGACTCACTTCCAGGAAGGATTACGATAAGTTTGACTTCATTATTGGAATGGACAGTGCCAACATCAGAAATCTGAATGGAATATTTGGCGGAGATCCGGATAAAAAGATATTCAAGATGCTGGAGTTTGCTGACAGAGATGGGGATGTAGCTGATCCGTGGTATACAGGGAATTTTGATGCTACCTGGAGGGACTGTAGCGATGGATGCCACGGGCTGTTCAGGCAGATCATGATGGATCCTCGTTTCGCTGGTGACCTTGGTGATGGGGGTTTCTCGGATTCAGATGATGAAGGTTACTATAGCGACGGGCTCAAATATGACGACTTCCCTCGAGGATAATGATCATAGATATTGACCGTTTCCAATGGTAATTAAACAATATGCAACATATTCTCCAAATGACATGTTTATTAATTAGAAAACGTTAATTTAGCACATATCTTTTTGGGGGAACAAATATGTTTTTTGTAGATCTTGTATTATCTTTTTTACCAATGTGGTGCCTGGTTACGCTGGTCAAAGTTAGGAAACATAGTGTATATACGGCTATTGTGTTTTGTGCGACACTCATACTGATAGGCTTTGATATTATCGTATCTGTGACGTCATCAGATTTTCACGATGCTGCATTTATATTGCAGATCTTTTTACCGGCGCAGGTGATCTTAGCAATCATTTCACTTCTGGTCGGCAACCTGTTCCTACTGATCATCAATATACGTGCGAGGAAACATTCGCAGATTGAGGAGTAATCCTATATATGAAATACGACAACATAACCAAAGCGGTCTTTGTAAATCGCCCTAATCGCTTTATTGCAGAAGTCGATATCGATGGGAAAAGAGAAATTGTCCATGTCAAGAATACTGGCAGGTGCAAAGAGCTTCTGATTCCAGGATGTGACGTTTGGCTGACTGAGCCGGGAACTCCTGACAGAAAGACAAGGTATGATCTGATTGCTGTCAAAAAAGACAATGGAATCTTATTTAACATAGACAGTCAGGCACCTAACAAAGTGGTAAAAGAGTGGCTGGTTACCCAGGACTATGACAAGGTTGTTCCTGAGTATAAATTTGGAAATTCCAGAATTGATTTCTATATGGAACGCGGAGAAGAGCGGTATCTGATGGAAGTTAAGGGCTGCACTCTTGAGATTGATGGAATAGGTTATTTTCCAGACGCGCCTACAGAGCGCGGAGTTAAGCATCTTCAGGAGCTAACTGAAGCGGTTAAAAATGGCTACAAGGCTATGATTGCTTTTGTTATCCAGATGGATGGTGTATCAGAGGTACGAGCCAATATCGCAACTCACCCTGAGTTTGGAGTAGCTCTTGATGAAGCGAAGGCAGCTGGAGTTCAGGTTATCTTTTTGAAGTGCCACGTAGAACCTGACACTCTAATAATTACAGATAGTAATGAATAAAAATATGCGGAGCATAGGTTATTGAACCTTACTCCGCATTTATTTATCTACGTATTTATTCCTGATTTCTTCTATTTCACTATAGTTTTTGACAAACGCTTCGACAACTCTTGGAGAGAACTGGAAGCCTTTTTGTCTAACAATCTCTGTAAAGGCTTCTTCTGATGGCCAGGCTTCTTTGTAGAATCGTTTGCTGGTTAATGCGTCATAGACATCTGCTACTGAAACAATCTGAGCATAAATAGAAATTGCATCGCCTTTAAGACCTCTTGGATATCCCTTGCCGTCCCAGCGTTCATGGTGCTCATGAGCAATCTCGCGAGCTATGGTCATGATCTCCCCTTCATTATGAGATAAAAGACTGTCTCCATAGGAAGAATGTGTTTTGATGATCTCATATTCATCTGCAGTCAGCTTTCCATTTTTTTCTATAATTTCATTAGGAATCATAAGCTTACCAATGTCGTGCATCATGGATGCGACTTTGATATAGCTTATTATCTTTTCATCGTCAAAAAATTCTTTGGCCAGAATAGCTGTATATTCAGAAACTCTCCTGATATGTTCGCCGGTTTCGCCGGACTTTGCCTCTGAAATGGAAGCAAAATCACGAATGATATCTGTCTGGCTATCCTGGAATTTCTGCATGTACTCGAGTCTGTTACTATGCTCTTTAGATAGGTGGACATTCAACTTGGCAAACCCAGAAGCGAAGATACACGCAATTATTATTATGGAGTCAAGCCATATTACAGGGATGTTCATTTTGTCGTATTGAAGCTCGTCAAAAAAGAAATAAGCACCGTAGCATGTATCTATCAGTACAAAAAGCGCGACATTATATAGCAGTACCGGCATCCAGTTGAGTGAATCAAGATGCTTGGAAATATAATCCACATCTCGACCGTGGACAAAAGCTATTATTATAAAGGCTATTACATATATGATAAGGTAGCCAGCGGGATTCTGGGATATAACAAGAGCAAATCTGTCCTGAAGGACGAATTGTATATAGGTTGTGGCTGATATTATTAATGTGTCACCAAGAATTCTGGAATAAAGGTATATAGGAATGATAAAGGATGCGATATCCAGAACTATACAGTAGAGAACGAAAATAGCAGTTACAGTACTGGAATCATAGGGGAGAAGCTGCTTTATCAATAAATTAAAAGAATTGTAATTAAAGATCTCAGAAAAAATGCTGATTACCGGACCTGACAAAAAGAAAAATACAATACCTCTTAATAGTTGTCTGGGCACAGAAAATTTACCCTTGGATACACGAAGTGAGAAAAGGGCAAATAAAAGAGCAACTATTAATCTTGGCCAGTAATAAATGATATTGTCTAACATCATATACCTCTTTAAGCGTACATAATTCCACAATTGATTATATACTATAACAATCATTGAAAGACGATATTACATAATAAATTATGAATCTTAATAGAAAGTTTATTATATCAGCGGGTAATATCGATTCACCGTTTTTTTACAATTAAATCTATCACAATATAGTGCATAAATATGCTATTATAAGATTAGTGAGAGGTAAAAGAGTATATGATTCAGAAAAAGTATACATTTCACACAATGGATGAACTTGTCACTATAATTGCGGAGATCAAAGGAAGCAAGACTTACGAGAATGCTTCCGGTGTGCTTATGCAGTTATATAATCCCAAGATTGATGCAGATGATGAAGCTATAGTTGATTACATAAATGCTAACTGTAGCAACGCATGCCTTGTGGGGCTGACCTGCGCCAATATAGCGGATAAAGAATATGACATTAAGGACAATCCTATAGAGCTTAATGTTACATTTTTTAAAAAGACAAGACTCATTGAATATGACTTTGACCTTGATATAGCTACAGGCTTTGTGGCAGGTCGTATTATCAATGAAGTGCTCGAAGATATTCAGGATGCCAGGTGCATGCTGATGTGCTATTCGTGTGGAAGTGCAGTCATACATTCTTTTACCAGTGAATTCAGACACCATAATCTGCCAATGTTCGGGGCTAAGGCGGGGCGCAGTATCAGAGCTCTCAATACGGCCAAAGCCTATGGCCAGAGGGCAGGGGCTAATAAGATTGTTGCAGTAATTTTTACGGGAAAAGACCTTCATTTATATATGGACAATTGTCTTGGCTTTAAGGAAATCGGAGTTGAGATGCTTGTGACTAAAACAGAAGGTGACAACATCATTTCTGAAATAGATCACAGACCGGCTACCGAAGTATATTCCAAATATCTCAAGGTTAGTCCGGGCAAGTATTTTGTGCAGAATGTCTGCGAGTTTCCAATGATCTTCCATAGAAAGGGCTGCGTTATAGCAAGAGTTCCTTCAGCCTATGGAGAAGATAATTCAATACATTTTACCTCCGATGTTGTTAAGGGTGAGACTTTGAGGCTTTCCTATGGAAGTGCGGACAATCTTTTAGATACGATCAGCGAATCAGTTGCAGGTATGAAGGATTTTAAGCCGGAAGCAGTTCTTTTGTTTGAGTGTGGTAACAGAGTCAGATTTCTCAAGGAAAAGGCAAGCAGTGAAACTTCCTGTTTCAGAATTCTTTATCCTGAAGTTTCCGTAGCTGTGGGGTATGCGGAATTGTTTATGTCGGCTGATGGACATGGTGGTGTGCAAAATAGCGCATTAGTTGCTGTTGGACTAAAAGAAAATACTGATGCAGATGATAAATACAGACCTTGTGTCAATTATATTGATGACTCGGAAATACAGGAGGACGAAAGAGAGTACATTCCGTTTGTGGATAGAATTCTGAATTTCCTGGAGAGAACATCCATAGAGCTGGACACTGTTAATAAAGAGCTGGGCAAGATTGCCTATACAGACCAGCTCACCAAGATATATAACAGGTGGGAGCTTGAGAACAAGATAAATGAAGTGCTGGGATTCTGTGCTGCGGATAATACTCCGGCTTGTCTGATATTTATGGATATTGACCATTTCAAGCATGTCAATGATACCTATGGTCATGACGTGGGAGACATGGTACTTAGAGCATCTGTCGATATTGTCAAAGACAATCTCAAGCCTTCACATGTATTTGGTCGCTGGGGCGGCGAGGAGTTCCTTTACGTTTTGCCGGAGACTGACATGGACAAGGCACTTGAGTTTGCAGAGAGCCTTAGGTCGCAGATTGAGCAGAGTTATTTTACTACAGTTCAGCATATAACTATGAGCTTTGGAGTTACCCAGTACAAGGCCGGAGATACCATTGATTCTTTTGTCAAAAGAGCTGACGAGGGTCTCTACAAGGCCAAAGAGAGCGGCAGAAACAGAGTAGTAGGTAAATGATAATAATATTTGGAAGATAAGGGCTGGTTATTGCAGCCCTTATTTTTTTGTGCTATTCTGTAGAACAGTTTGGAAACTAACGATATATAAAATGGCCAATGGTCAGTTTTCAATGCTATTAACGGGAAACCGATTGTATAAAATGATTTCATGACAATTATATTTTGATTTGATAAAAGGTTTGGGAGGAGAAGAAAATGGCAGTTAGGATAATTACGGATTCTGCAAGTGATATACCACAGGAGAAGGGTAAGGAGTGGGGAATAACAATTCTGCCTCTTAAGGTAAGATTCGGGGAGGAAGAATACCTTGATGGTGTTACACTTTCTGCGACAGATTTTTATAAGAAGCTTGTAGAGACTGATGCAGTTCCCAAGACAAGCCAGATTACTCCTTATGAGTATTCTGAGGAATTTAGAAAAGCAGATGAGTGTGGTGACGAACTCATATACATTAGTATTTCTTCCGGGGTTTCTGGTTCTTATCAGAGTGCATGTATGGCAGCTCAGGAATATTCAGATAATATCTATATCGTGGATAGCAAACAGTTCTGCATTTCGCAGTACATCATTGTTCAGAGAGCAGTCCAGCTAAGAGACCAGGGCTATAGTGCGAAAGAGATTGTCGATATCATGGAGCCAGAGATTAAGAAAGCTCATGTTATCGCTGTTTTTGATACTTTGGAATACTTAAAGCTTGGCGGTAGAATTTCAGCTGCTGCAGCTTTTGCTGGAAATCTTTTGATGATCAAGCCTGTTATAACTATAGATGAAGGTGTGGTTAAGGTTATAGGTAAGGCCCGTGGCTCCAAAAACGGCCACAACATGCTCATGGAGTTCATCAGGAAATCAGGCGGAATTGATTACAGTAAGCCAACTTGTCTTGCTTATTCAGGTTTATCTGATGAGATGTTAAAAAAATATGTTGAAGACTCCAAGGTGCTCTACGAGGGTCATGAGGACGGCATTCAGTATGCAGTTGCAGGAGCAACTATTGGTACCTACACTGGCCCTGGAGCTATTGCTTTTGCATATTTCGAGAACTAAAAATAATTCAAGATTTGCCAGAAAAATTATCTTGTGTTTACGAAGTCCTGATAATAAAATGGTAAGGATGGAAAAAAGAAAATATTGGGAGGAGTATCATGGCACAAAGAACTGATATACACAAAGTTTTGATTATCGGCTCTGGACCGATTGTTATTGGCCAGGCGTGCGAATTTGACTATTCTGGAACGCAGGCGTGTAAGGCACTTAGGAGTCTTGGTTACGAAATCGTATTGGTTAACTCCAATCCGGCTACTATTATGACGGATCCGGAGATGGCAGATAAGACTTACATCGAACCACTTAATGTGGAACGTGTTGCAGCAGTTATTGAAAAGGAAAGGCCAGATGCTCTTCTACCTAATCTTGGTGGTCAGTCAGGCCTTAATCTGTGTTCTGAATTATATAAGGCCGGAATTCTCGACAAATTCAACGTAAAAGTTATTGGTGTCCAGGTCGACGCTATTGAGCGTGGCGAGGACAGAACAGAATTTAAGAAGACAATGGACATGCTTGGAATTGAAATGGCTCGTTCCAAGGCTTGTTACTCTATAGAAGAAGCTCTTGCAGAAGCTGATGAGCTGGGTTACCCTGTAGTACTTCGTCCTGCTTATACAATGGGCGGCGCTGGCGGCGGTCTTGTTTATAACAAGGAAGAGCTTCAGACAGTTTGCGCTCGTGGCCTTCAGGCATCTATCATTCATCAGGTTCTTGTTGAGGAGTCAATCCTTGGCTGGGAAGAGCTTGAGCTTGAGGTTGTTCGTGACAAGGACAACAATATGATCACTGTATGCTTCATCGAGAACGTTGATCCTGTTGGTGTTCACACAGGTGATTCTTTCTGTACAGCTCCTATGCTCACTATTTCTGAGGATCTTCAGAAAGAGCTTCAGCGTCAGGCATACAAGATTGTAGAGCACATCGGTGTTATTGGTGGAACAAATGTACAGTTTGCTCATGATCCTGTATCTGGACGTGTCATCGTTATCGAGATCAATCCTAGAACATCACGTTCATCTGCCCTTGCAAGTAAGGCAACAGGCTTCCCAATTGCCCTTGTTTCAGCCAAACTTGCTACAGGTCTTACACTTGCAGAGCTTCCAGATTCCAAGTTTGGAACTCTTGATAAGTATGTTCCAAATGGAGATTATGTTGTTGTTAAGTTCGCCCGCTGGGCTTTTGAGAAGTTCAGAGGCGTAGAAGATAAGCTTGGTACTCAGATGAGAGCCGTTGGTGAAGTTATGAGTATCGGCAAGAATTTCAAGGAGGCATTCCAGAAGGCAATCCGTTCTCTTGAAAAGGACAGATACGGCCTTGGATGCATCGAGAAGTTCGAGAAGATGTCCAAGGAAGAACTTCTTCGTTTTCTCAAGGATGCTTCATCAGAGAGATACTTCCTTATGTATGAGGCTATGAAGAAGGGCGTTACAGTAGAGGAACTCTTCGATATTACTAAGGTTAAGCATTACTTTCTTAATGAGATAAAAGAGCTTGTGGATGAAGAGACAGCTCTTTTGACTGAGTCCAAGGGTAGCGTTCCTGCCAAGGATGTCCTTGTTAAGGCAAAAAAAGATGGCTTCTCAGATAAATATCTTGCTAAGCTTTTGGGCGTATCTGAGGACGACATCAGAAATTCCAGAATGGGCTTTGGCCTTACTGAGTGCTGGGATGGAGTTCATGTATATGGCACAGATGGTAGTGCTTATTACTACTCAACATATCAGGAGGAGAGCACTCTTGAGAATCCTATGAAGCTCTCAGCTGGTGAGAACAAGAAGATCATGATCCTTGGCGGTGGCCCTAACAGAATCGGTCAGGGTATTGAATTTGACTATTGCTGCGTACATGCTGCTATGGCTCTTAAAAAGCTTGGCTTTGAGACAATCATTGTAAACTGCAACCCTGAGACAGTTTCTACTGACTATGATACTTCAGATAAGCTTTACTTTGAGCCACTTACACTTGAGGATGTTCTGCAGATATATCGTAAAGAGCAGCCACTTGGCGTAATCGCTCAGTTTGGTGGCCAGACACCTCTTAACCTTGCAGCCAAGCTTAAGGAAGAAGGTGTTAACATCCTTGGTACAACTCCAGAGGTTATCGACCTTGCAGAGGATAGAGATCAGTTCCGCATGATGATGGATAAGCTGGGAATCCCAATGGCAGAGGCTGGTATGGCATCTGATGTTAAGACAGCCAAAGAGATTGCAGCCAGAATCGGATATCCTGTTATGGTTCGTCCTTCATTTGTCCTTGGCGGACGTGGAATGGAAATCGTCAGAAACGAAGAAAATATGGAAGAATACATGAGAGCAGCTGTTGGTGTAACACCTGACAGACCAATTCTCATTGACAGATTCCTTCACAACGCCCTTGAGTGCGAAGCTGATGCGATTAGTGATGGCCAGCATGCCTTTGTTCCAGCAGTTATGGAGCATATCGAGCTTGCGGGTATTCACTCAGGAGACTCAGCTTGCATCATCCCTTCCAAGCATATTTCCAAGGAGCACCTTGCTACAATCGAGGAGTACACCAGAAAGATTGCTGTTGAGATGAACGTAGTAGGTCTTATGAACATGCAGTACGCTATCGAGGATGACACAGTTTATGTCCTTGAGGCTAACCCAAGAGCATCTCGTACAGTACCTCTTGTATCCAAGGTTTGTGGTATCAAGATGGTTCCTGTTGCTACGGATATTATTACAGCGCAGCTCACTGGCCGTCCTTCACCAGTTCCTCAGCTCATTGCTGACAAGAAGGAGACAGAACCTGTATATTATGGCGTAAAAGAGGCAGTGTTCCCATTCAACATGTTCCCTGAAGTTGATCCTGTTCTCGGACCTGAGATGAGATCAACAGGAGAAGTTCTGGGACTTGCAAAGACTCCTGGTGAAGCCTTCTTTAAGGCTCAGGAAGCTGCTGGAAGCTTACTTCCACTTGAAGGAGCTGTACTTATTTCCCTTAATGAGGAAGATAAGCCACATTCAGTATGCCTTGCTAAGAGTTTTGCAGATGATGGATTTAAGATCTATGCTACAGGCAGAACCTATGAGCTTATTACAGAAGCTGGAATTCCAGCAGTTAAGATAATGAAGAACTACGAGGGTGGAAGACCTAACGTAGAGGATGTAATCAAGAATGGTGAAGTTCAGCTGATCATTAACACACCTATCGGCCGCGGAGCAGAGCACGATGATGGATATCTTCGTAAGGCTGCTATCAAGGCACGTATTCCTTACATCACAACAGTTGCTGCTGGTAAGGCCGCAGCAGAAGGAATCCATGAGGTAAAAGAGAAGGGGTGTGGAAACATCAACTCACTTCAGGAATATCATGCCAAACTGAACTAATAATTATTAGAAGTCCGCAGAAATGCTTGCGTTCGTCTGCAAAGAGAAAAAGAGCCGGGAGCTTAGCTCCTGGCTCTTAATTGTTTCCTTTAGTTTTCTGATTATATTATGACTTGAAGAATGTTGAAAGAATTCCACGTCCGAGAGATGCACCAAGGTTTCCACCAAGTGTCTTACCGAACTTGCCGAATTTTCCACCAAGGGTTTTACCAACTTCTCGGCCGACGGTTCCAACAACAGCGTTGCCGACTGTCTTGGCAGCCTGTTTCTTCTTGCGAGCTTCAGCGGCTTCTTCTTTTTCTTTAGCCTTAGCTGCAGCAGCTTCCTCTTTTGCCTTAGCCTTAGCAGCTTCTTCCTCAGCCTTGAGTTTAGCAGCAGCTTCTGCATCAGCAATTCCCTTTCTCTCAAGGAATTCGTAAGCTGAATCTGGATCTTCTGGCTCGTAGTATTTGCTGTAGAGTACGCTCTGCTTGATTTCTTTTTCTCTGGTAGCTTCATCAATTCCGCCCATGAGACTCTGAGGAGGAAGAATCTTGACTCTTTCTACAACAGTTGGAGTGCCGGTCTCATCAAGGAATGAACATACAGCTTCACCAACGCCCAGTTCCTGAATGACATCAGCTGTCTTGAAGTTAGGATTTTCTCTGAAGGAATCAGCAGCTGCCTTAACTGCCTTCATATCAGAAGGAGTGTAAGCGTGGAGAGCGTGCTGAATCTTGTTACCGAGCTGAGCAAGTACGCCATCTGGAATATCTCTTGGATTCTGAGTTACAAAGTAAATACCAACGCCCTTGGATCTGATGAGCTTAACAACCTGCTCAATCTTGTCCATGAGAAGCTTAGGAGCATCATCAAAAAGAAGGTGAGCTTCGTCAAAGAAGAATACCATCTTAGGTTTATCGAGATCACCAACCTCTGGAAGTGTCTCGAAGAGCTCAGACATCATCCACAGAAGGAAAGTGGCGTATAATTTACCGTTATTGATAAGGCTTGTGCTGTCGAGAATGTTGATCATTCCCTTACCGCCTTCGCCTGTTGTGAACCAGTCCTTGATATTAAGAGCAGGCTCGAAGAAGAACTTGTCGCCGCCAACCATCTCAAGTGCAACGATAGCGCGAACGATAGCAGCAATAGAAACTTTGCTGATATTACCATAGGAAGCAGCGAACTCTTTGCTGTTCTCAGATATATAATTGAGCATTGCCTTCAGATCCTTGGTATCTACAAGGAGCAGCTCATTGTCATCTGCAATCTTGAATGTAATTGTGAGAATATCACTCTGAAGATCATTAAGTCCCAGGATTCTTGCAAGAAGAAGTGGACCCATCTCTGATACTGTGGTGCGAAGTGGAATGCCATTCTCGCCGAACACATCCCAGAAAGTTGAAGGATATTTCTGATACTTAAAGCCAGCTTCGTCAAGGCCGAACTTCTGGATTCTCTTTTGCATATCCTCAGAATCTACACCTTCCTTGACCATTCCGGAAAGATCACCCTTAACATCAGCAAGGAATACTGGAACGCCCATATCACTGAAGGATTCAGCAAGAACCTTGAGTGTGATAGTTTTACCGGTACCTGTTGCACCAGCTACAAGGCCGTGTCTGTTGGCCATCTTAGGTAAAAGAAATACATTTTCCCCATTTTCGTTATTAGCTACCCAAATTTTCCCGTCTTTATACATACCTTTCTCCATTCCGCCGAAAAAGTCGGCTAACACTCTTAAAGACAATTATATCACGGCTACAGCGGGATTGAAGTACTTATGCACGAGAAAATCTCTATTAATAGGGAGTGCCGGAGTAGTATGAGGTTCTACTCCGGCTGGTGTAAAAAAGTTGTTATGAAAGTGTTTATCCTTTCTGTATATAAATATATATGGTTAACCTTAAAAATACCTAAAAACATTTTAGGAAAAACAATGTTTTTTCCATTTTTTTAAAACCATATGATATTAGTTGAAATTGGTACTTATGAGGATTATCATTGAAAAATGAAGTCTTTTTTCCATAAAAAAACCACCTCGGAAGGTGGTGGATTTTTGGGAGGAGGGGTTGCCTAGTGGGGAACCAGACAACCCGTGTATGAAAAAAAGTATTGTTGGGGGTTCAGAAGGTATGTCCTTCTGATAGGTATATATTACAAGGTAACTGTTGCCAAATTGTGACTGAACTCTAAAAGAAGTATGACCTATTCTAAATTATTTATAGGAGAATAAGAAAAAATGTCAAAAAATAATCGAAATAAAGCATATAAAAACGCTGCGAAGGCCCATAAAAACAGCGGTTTTGGAAAGCTGATGATGTCACTTGTCATTTTGGGCGTGGTCGTTTTATTGTTCATAAATTACGCTTTACCAATGTTAAAAAGTTCATTTAAAAAAGCTGCAGCAGAAAAAACAGTAGAAGTTCTGACTGAGAATGCAGTAAAAGTTGCAGGAGAAGATTCTCAGGTGACGCAGATTCTGGAGAACTTATCTGAAGAAGATAAAGAAGTAGTTACTGAGATTGTTGAAAATCATATGGATGCTGAGTCTGTTTCTGAAGTTATGGGATATGTTTCTGACGGAGATAAAGACGGCCTTATGAAATATGCTGCAGAGAATCTATCACCGGAAGAGCTTGCACAGCTGGCGGAGTTATATGGTAAGTACGGTAATTAATTAGATCTTTTTATTCTATATATAAATATGTATGCCGATGATCAGAATTAATTTGGTCATCGGCATTTTTATATATTTATTCCTATAACGCAAAAACACCCACGGGGGGACGTGAGTGCCTGCGATTTTCTTATGAGGGGGAGATAGTGATTAGGTTCCGAATAGATTCGTGAACCGAGCTGCATCACTAACTTGGTTATTATACTAAACCCTAATTGTGTTCAAAAAGTGAAGAAAATTATTATAAAATGTGAAAAATCGACATACATTCTATGAAGGCTGTCTGAGTGAATCTTAATTACAATATATGCCCATGAATAGTGAAATTGAGCTCCATTTTAGGCCTGATTTAATACTTATTTTATAATATTTTGGACTTCATGGTGCTACGATGAGCTTAACAAGAAATGGCATGGAGGCCATTTAGGTTTTTTGCAGGGATGCACAGCATGGATGCGTAAGTTATGCAGGGAAGCATGTTGCATGGATGGTTTGTTTTTGCAGGGATGCAAGGAATCTAGGAGGTCTTTATGAGTAGTATATCCTCTGTAGGCGGATATCAAGATTATTCCGCATATTCTACAATAGCCAGTGGTGGCAAAATAAATAAAGCAGCGGAAGATGCTGCAGGTCTCGCAATTCAGGAAAAGACACAGTCCCAGGTTAAAGGACTTGATGCCGGATCAGAAAATCTCACTTCAGCAAAATCAGCACTTAATATAGAAGAGGGAGCTCTTTCAGGAGTTGAAGATTATCTTCAGTCCATTAAAGAGTTATCTGTTAAGGCAATGAATGGAACTCTTTCAAAAGATGATAAGGAGAGCATTCAGGCTCAGATAAAAGAATACTTAAAGGGCATTAATGAGACAGCAGAGAGTACAACCTATAATGAAAAGAACCTTACTAATAATGATGGTTCTCTAAAGGTTGCTTCTGATGGAAATGGCTCAACAGAGACTGTTTCAACTAATAATGCTACAACAGATGCGCTTGGTATCACAGGTTATGATGTAACAGGCGATTTCGATATGAGCGTTATAGATAAGGCGCTCGAAAAGGTTTCTGGTCAGAGATCTGAAACTGGAGCTCAGACAAATGGCGTTGAGCATGCGCTTTCATATAATTCGCATGCCGCTATGGAGCTCAATGGTTATCAGATGGACAAAGAAGAGGATAATGCAACAGCAGCTCTTCAGGAACTTAAGACCAAACAGGCTCTTGATTCCTATCAGGCTGTACTTCAGAAACAGCGTCAGGAAGACGAGCAGCAGAAATCCATGGCGATTTTTGCATAATAACTTAGACCATTTTCTTAACATAACATTTTCCACAATACGGAGAGAGCTGTCATTTCGGCTTTCTCCGTATTCCATTTTTTGCTATACTTTATGTGACTATTTTGCTTTCGGGGGTCAATGTGAAAAGATATAGGATTTATGGACTTATAGTAGAATCGGAAGTTGAGTTTATTCAGCTGGAAAGAGCCAGAGAGGATGAAGGCTCTTTAGATAATACTATTTATATCAAGCAGGAAAAGTGCGCTGACGAAGTAATGGATGTAATTACTAAGGCAGATGTATTAGATAAGCAATATTATATTGCATCAGAAGCCTCATACTTTTTTAACAAGGGCGGCTTCTATGCAATCAAGGGTGGCAAAGATATAATTTTTGAGACCAAAGAGGGCTATACGCCACAGACAGTATCAGCGTGGCTTTTGGGATATTGCATGGCTATTCTCTTATATGAGAGAAGAACAATTGCCATTCATTGCAGCGCTGTATCAAGCGATAATGGTGCCTTCCTCATTTCAGGGGAAATGGGAGCAGGTAAATCGTCTCTTACAAGGAAAATGCTCGAGAGAGGCTTCAAGATCATGGCTGATGATGTAGCTGCTGTAAGACTACAGACAGCTCCAGGTGAGGATAAAGAGAGCGCTTTTGTATATCCGGCATTTCCATATCAGAAGCTTTGTAGAAATGAAGTTGAGAGCAGAAACTTTAACATGGATGAGCTTATTTATATTGATGAAGCAAAAGATAAGTTCCTTGTCCCTGTTAAAGATAAGTTTGTATCCGATCCGCAGAAGCTTAATTTTCTGATTTTTCTTGTGGTCGCTACTAATATAGACGATGTAGAAGTTCAGAAGATGACAGGCCTTAATCAGCTGTTGTCTATCAGGCAGAATGTTTTTCTTCATAGACTTAAGGGAGATTGGGAGAATAGTAAAGAGTATAGTGAGCTCTGCCTTAAGGTGGCAGCAAACTGTCCGGTATATCTGATTGCCAGACCAATAGAAGGCAATTCTCAGGAAAAGATAGCAGATATAGTTGAGAAAATTTATAGAGGCGAAGAAGTATAATAAAACAGCCACAGGAAAAATCCTGTGGCTGTTATCATCGTGCATGTTAGATGTTGATCATGACTGGATTTCAATATCTGCTGATCCCTCTGATTTAACAACTACAACATCCAAAGCAGTAGAAGGATCAGGACGACTGATCTTCTCAAGTGTCTTGAACACTTCTGTGTTCTCGATGCTGATAGAGTTGATTTCTGGCTTTGTCCAATTTTTCATACCGCATCTCTCCCTTCATAATAGAATCTTGGATAGATACATTATCTGATAAAAACGCGTGGACGTAAACCTTTCTATCAAAATTGTAACAATAATAAACAGATTATAAATTTTTGATCTTTTTTACAGTATTTTGAAACTGGTAGCATTTTGAAAGAAGTGATAAAACATTTTGATAGTGCATAATATCTTCGTTAGTTGTCGGCATATCTGATTCTTTCAATTTATCTATTACATCAAAATCAAGGAATCTACCCCAAAAGTCTCTGTCGATTCTGTTGCATAGATATTCTGCTGATTTTTTTAGTTCTTCAAACCAATCCTTGTCCTTACCATTGTCCTGTTCATCTTCTTCATCAACAGGGACGTCAGTACTGGGACTTATCTTGGATGTAAGTTCATAAAGAGATTTTGGAAAAATATCTTTAAAGGCCTGGCGGAAAATATACCTGTTCTGGTTATTCTTTATATACATATGACGCGGAATAGAGACAGCATAATCTATTACTTCGTAGTCTAAATAAGGGAAGATATATCTCGCTCCGGAATAAGCACCAAATAAAGTAGCAACTCGTATTCTTACCTGAGTGGCTCCAGAGTTAATGTAACTGATGGCATCAAAGGGAAAATAAAATGGTGTAGCTTTATAGTCTGAATATTTATCTTTGAAATCCTGTCTCAAAATATCTGGAGCATTAAGGTATGATTTGTAAGGATCGTTCTGGTAGCTGTAACCTCGCGCTTTTTTATATCTGAATTGTTTTATGGTTTTAATTAGTCGGTTGCTCTGCCCTTTTGTCTGGTCATACAAGCATTTAAGACAATGGAAATATTCTTTATTGTATAAAAGCTCATAAGAATCAGCTCTGTGACTTACTCCTTCGTCACCACCATGACCAGTGAAAACAACGTTACTACCGCTTTCGCTGATGAATTGTGCGGTCTGAGATAGAGCAGGAGTATCTATAAAAAGTGGAAGAGCACAGTTATCAACAAAGTTGCTATTGGGATTAATTGATAGCCCTGCTTCTTTATGACTTTTATATAAATTGGAATCCATATAATTATATTTCTTTCTTCTATAATTACAGGATATATTTTCATGATCGCAGATATCCTGGATGATGAGACGCTCATCATTTGGAACAATTGGAACATCATTGGTATCAAATGACCAGGAGTAGAAAACCGCTTTTCTTCCAAATCTGTTAATCAGAATATCTATTGCTCCAGAATCAAGCCCTCCAGATAACTCTGCACCGATAAGACCAGGAAAAACTTCTAGTCTTTTTCGTATTGAGCCTGATATTAATTCTCTCATTTTTGAAATGTATTTTTTGTTGGATAGGTATTTGATTTTATGAGAGCCTAGCTTCCAATACGATTTTTCGGAGTAGCTGTATATGTCTTTAGATATATCGATTGTAATATATGTGGCAGGTGTAACAATGTATATATCGGAATACTCAGTCTGATTGTGTGATGTTGTAGTATAACCATTGATCATATTAAATAGATATTCAGGATTAATATCAGCGCTTATATCAGGGAGCGCTATGAGTCCGCGTATGTCGGTTGAAAAAGAGATACAAGAATCGGACTTATAATAATATAAGGGACGAATACCCATATGATCGGTGAAAAGAACCAGAGTTTTCGCTTGCGAGTCATATAATACTCCTGCAAAATCACCATTTACATGTCTCAGCTCATCTAATCCATATTTAGTAATCAATGCAAAGAGTAATTCTTCGTCTGAATAAGAGGAAGAAAGATTGTATTTGGATGTAAGATCATTTCTATTATATATAATCGCATCTATTACAGCTGTTACATTGTTCTCACTTATTATTGGGGTTTGATTGACTGGAGTATTAGTGATGTGTTCAGTACTGATTCCTATTCCCAGATTAGGAGAAAAGTAAGAATTGATTGTATTATTTCCATAAGCCTTGTTCCAACTAGATAAATATTTCAAACAGGTCTCTGTTGTGGGCTGATCATATTGTTTGTTGAGTATTCCATAAATTCCACTCATGTAGAATTCTCCTTGCATAGTGAAAAGAATAGTAAAAAAGGATGTGTAAACCATAAGTTTACACATCCTCGATATTAACATGAAAACCAGTTTCTAACAAATAGTACCTATTATGAAAGTCTATCTGTAGTTGTACCAGAATCGCCTGTAGGCTGATCACCTGTAGTCTGTGGTTCAGTGCCAGTCTGAGTTGGAATATCTCCTGTTAATGCCTCATGTGGCCAAGGGAAGCAAATGCATTCACCTTCTGTCCATAATTCATGCCAACCATTCTCTGTCTTGTTGAGATCAAGTGCTACGATCTCTGCGTTATTCCACTTTTTCATACCTTTTTTCTCCTTAATAATCATAAAATACTCCCCGACTTCATGTAATATACAATATTTGTTTCTGTATGTATCGAATTCTAACAAAAAAGTAACAAATGCTTTTTTATAAAGATAGAATATTTCGACAATTTAGAGATTTGAGATATAACTTTTTGAAAACTAATGATGTATTTTTTTATTGACCGCATTCATACATAGGACTATAATTTCATAGGCTTTATAACCGATAATTGGCTCGGTTATATCGGGTTTATTGTAAATACTTGGAGGATATTATGGAAAACGAGAGATTAAAGCCGATGCTGTTTACAGCCCTCAAGGGTTACACTCGTAAGCAGTTCGCACAGGACGTTGTAGCTGGTATTATTGTAGCTATCATTGCGCTTCCTTTATCAATTGCTCTGGCACTTGCATCCGGAGTTGGCCCTGAAGAAGGCCTTTACACTGCAATTGTTGCAGGATTCATCATTTCATTCCTTGGTGGTAGTAGAGTTCAGATCGCCGGACCTACAGCTGCGTTCGCGACAATTGTTGCCGGGATTGTGGCTAATAAGGGAATGGAAGGTCTTGCTCTTGCAACTATTTTTGCCGGAGTTCTTCTTATTTTAATGGGTGTATTCAAACTTGGATCACTTATCAAGTTTATTCCTTATACTATTACAACAGGTTTTACAGCCGGAATTGCTGTTACAATCGCTATCGGACAGGTTAAGGACTTCCTTGGACTTACTTATCCGGCTGGAACTGCTACTGTAGAGACAGTAGATAAGGCTTCTGCTATTGCACGCAATATTGGAACATTCAATTATCAGGCATTTATCGTAGGTATGGTATGTCTTGTTATTCAGATCGTATGGCCTAAGGTTAACAAGAAGATTCCTGGATCACTTATCGCGGTTATCGTAGGAATTCTTATGGTCAAGTTCCTTGGCATGAATGTTAATACAATTGGTGATTTATACGAGATTAAGGGACAGCTCCCTAAGCTTACTATTCCAGAATTTAGTTTTAGTACACTTACTTCTGTGGCAGGAGATGGTGTTACAATCGCTATCCTCGCTGCTATTGAGTCACTTTTGTCATGCGTTGTTGCAGACAGCATGATCGATTCCAAGCACAGATCCAACATGGAGCTTGTAGCTCAGGGTGCTGGTAACATCGGTTCAGCTCTTTTTGGTGGTATTCCTGCAACTGGAGCTATTGCCCGTACAGCAGCTAATATCAAGAATGGTGGTAGAACACCTATAGCTGGTATGGTTCATTCTGTATGTCTTGTACTTGTACTTCTCGTACTCATGCCATATGCAGCACTTATTCCAATGCCTACTATTGCAGCTATTCTTTTCATGGTTGCTTATAATATGTGCCAGTATAAGACGTTCCTTCATCTGGTTAAGACTGCTCCTAAGAGCGATATCATCGTACTTGTTACAACCTTTGTTCTTACAATCGTATTCGATCTTGTTGTAGCTATTGAGGTTGGTATGGTTCTTGCATGCCTCCTGTTCATGAAGAGAATGAGCGAAGAGTCCAGAGTCCATGGTTGGAAGTACTATGATCCAGAAGATGATCCAGACGGCCCAGGACTTAAGGATATTCCTAAGCACGTAAGAGTTTATGAGATCAGTGGACCGATGTTCTTTGGTGATGCTGAGCAGATTGCTGCTATCAGCTTCAAGGATTTCACAAGAGCTCTTGTTATCAGAATGCGTGGTGTTCCAGCAATTGATGCTACAGCCATGCACTCATTTGAGCAGCTCTACGAGAGATGTCAGAAGAACGGCGTTCAGCTTGTCTTTTCACATGTTAATGAGCAGCCTATGAACACAATGGAAAAGGATGGATTTGTTGACCTTGTTGGTAGAGAGAACTTCCAGCCTCACATTGATGATGCGCTTAAGAGAGCAGCTGAGATTTGATGTATTATTGTTCGTGAACATATTTACATTAATATAGAACATTGAATATTAGAGGAGATACTGGTTTTATCCGGTATCTCCTTTATTGATGTAAATTAATATTTAGAGTTTTTGTCTTTTCGAAACACAAGATATGGTATAATGAACATATAAGTCATACAAATAAGGGGGACCTACGCATGAAGAAGATCTACGTATTGGACACCAACGTTTTGATTCAGGCACCTCATGCTCTTAAGTGCTTTGATGATAACGAGGTCGTTCTTCCGCTGGTAGTCTTGGAGGAACTCGATGGCCACAAGAGGGATGAGGGCGAGCGAGGAGCAAACGTCCGTGAGGCCATCAGGATTTTGGAGCAGCTAAGAGGCGCAGGGGATTTGGTCAAGGGCGTTGAACTTGACAATGGAGGTTTCCTTAGAGTTGAAAAGAACTTCAAGGATGTAGAACTTCCAAAGGATATGGCAGAGTACAAATCTGATAACCGTATTCTTAAGGTTTGTAAGGGACTTAGTGATAGTAGTAAGGAACAGGTAATTCTGGTAACCAAGGATATTCTGATGCGCATTAAGGCTCAGATCCTGGGAGTTAAATCAGAGGACTTTACTACAGAGCAGGTAGCAGGAGAGGGCGAGCAGTACAGTGGCCGTATTACCGTATATGCACCTGAAGATGTATTCAAGGATTTCAAGAAAAAAGGAATACCAGTTAGCAAAGTGTATTGCTGCGATGATGAGGGTATCGAGTATACACCAGAGCTATATGAGAATGAATTTGTAGTTATCAGAGCAGACCAGTCCAACAACAAGACTCAGATGGGACGTGTCAGTGGCGGATTTATCAAGAAGCTCGAATATGAAAAGTGCCAGCCCTATGGTGTTAAGCCAAGAAATGCTGGACAGTATTTCCTCCAGGAAGCGCTTATGCAGCCTGCAGAGGTGGCACCACTTGTAATAGTCAAGGGTATGGCTGGAACAGCCAAGACATTCTATTCGCTGGCTGTAGGTCTTGAGAAGATGATCAACAGACCAACAGGAGAATATCGTAGGATTCTGGTCTGCAGGCCTAATTCACAGTTTGATGATGACATAGGTTTTTTACCAGGTGATGAGCAGGAGAAGATTTCTCCTCTTATGAGACCTATTATCGATAACCTTGAACAGCTCATTGATTCCAACGAGGAAGAGCGCTACAAGGATGAAAAAGAATTGCAGGGTAAGACTGATGAGGTCTTCGAGAGAGGAATCGTACAGTGTGAGGCGCTTAACTTTATCCGAGGCAGATCTATTCTGAAGACCTTCCTTATAATAGATGAAGCGCAGAACATGACACCTACTCAGGCCAAGGGAATTATCACCAGAGCAGGTAAAGATACCAAGATCATACTATTAGGCGATCCTAATCAGATAGACAGACCATTCCTTGATGAGAGGACCAATGGCCTGTCCTATGCATCTGAACATATGAAGGGAAGCCCATTTGCATGGCAGATTTCTCTTTCCGCTTCAGAATGTGAGAGAAGTAAACTTGCAATGGATGCTATTAATAGGATGAAAGACAAGGAGAATTTCTAATTTTTTTATTATATTTTGAACACATTTTTGACATATTTGGAAACTAAGTTTACAATAAAATGTGATAATGCTGATTATACTTATGCTCTAAGGATACAAATATTTTTTACAAAGTGATTGTGTGGACGGAGCCACTTTAAGGGTGGTTTCGTCCTTATTTTATGGACGTTTTGGCCACTTTGTTAATTTGTTAATAAATATTTTACAAATTGGGGATATATAGTATAATCTTCTTTGCGACTTTTAACACTTTTTTATTTTATTTAGAATTAGGGGTAAGAAATGGACATTAGAATTGAGAATCTGACAAAAACATATGGTAATCTTAACGCAGTTGATCATATGAACCTCAGAATCAATGACGGCGAGCTTGTAGGCCTTCTTGGACCATCTGGTTGTGGTAAGTCTACAACACTTTTCATGCTGTCAGGACTTACAACACCTACAGAGGGTAAGATATTCTTTGGTGACAAGGATGTAACATCAATTCCTCCAGAGGACAGAGAGATTGGTCTTGTTTTCCAGAACTATGCTCTTTATCCACACATGACAGTTGAGGATAATATTACATTCCCACTTATCAACCGTGGAGTTAAGAAGGCTCAGGCCAGAGAAGAGGCTCTTGAGATTGCCAAAGTTGTTAAGATTGATCAATATATGAATAGAAAGCCTAGTGAGCTTTCAGGTGGTCAGCAGCAGAGAGTTGCTATTGCAAGAGCACTTGTTAAGAAGCCACAGGTACTTCTTCTTGATGAGCCTTTATCTAACCTTGATGCTAAGCTTCGTGTAGCAACAAGAGAAGAGATCAGACGTATTCAGCAGGAAGTTAAGATCACAACTATCTTCGTTACTCATGACCAGGAAGAGGCTATGAGTATTTCAGATCGTATCGCAGTTATGAAGGAAGGCGTTCTTCAGCAGTACGAGGTACCTCAGACAATGTACCTTAACCCAGCTAACGAGTTCGTTGCTAACTTCCTTGGAACTCCTGAGATCAACAACATTGAAGTTGACGTTAAGGATGGAGTTATTACAGCTGGCGATGCAGTTCTTAGAACTGGTGCTAAGCTTGCAGATGGTCATTATCATGCAGGTATCAGACCAGAATCCTTCTATGTAGATGAGAATGGAATATCTTTTGCAGTTGATAACCTTCGTATGACAGGTCGTGACCTGCTTCTCTTCACTAAGCTTGGTCAGACAGTTGTTCGTGTTCTTGTTCACTCATATATGCATGTGGCTGAGGGAGATGTTATCAAGGCTTCTGTTCGTGAGGGACATATCCTTGTATTTGATTCTTCAGAAAAGCTTATTGGTAGATTTTAATTGGTGAAAAAGGGAGAACAAAATGGATAAGAAGAGCTTTAAGGGATATTTATATCTCCTTCCATCTATAATCATCATGTTAGCTTTCACAATTTACCCATTGATCAGAGCTATCATCATGAGCTTTTTAGGTGATTACAGCATCATCAATCACGGATATTCATCAATTGGTTTTGACAATTACAAGGCACTTTTCGCTGATCCTGATTTTGCACTTTCACTTAGAAATACATCTATTTATGTAATATGCGTAGTACCTGCATCAATCATTCTTTCACTGATCATTGCAGTACTTATTAATAGCTGTAACAAGACTAAGGCATTTTTCCAGACAGTATATTTCCTTCCTTATGTAACCAGTGTTATTGCCATTGGTATCGTATGGAGATGGATGTTCAATAGTAACTATGGACTTATCAACTACTTCCTTGGATTCTTTGGAATTGATCCTATTCCATGGCTGAATCGTCCAGAGTATGCTATGCCAGCTCTTATCATCTTCGCTATTTGGAAGAGCATGGCGTTCAACATCCTTATTTTCCTTGCTGGTCTTCAGACTATTCCAGAGGACCTCTACAGAGCAGCTAGAATCGATTCAACACCTAAGCTCAGAGTGTTCACAAGAATAACAGTTCCACAGCTTGCTCCTATGATCGTATATTCAAGCGTTATCGGTATGATCGGTGCGTTCAAGGTATATAACGAAGTATTCTCACTTTTCCAGGGCAAGGCAGGCCCAGCCAACAAGGCTATGACTATTGTTTATTACATTTATGATAAATTCTACAATAGTTACAAGTATGGCGTAGCTGCTGCTGGTTCAGTTGTACTGTTTATCATTATTCTTGTAATGACACAGATCCAGCTGAGAGTAACAGGTGAAAAGAAGAAAAAATAAGAGGAAATAAAGATGTCACAGAATAGAAAAGTAGGAAATATCATAGCTACTATATTAAAATATGCAGTTCTGATATTTGGTGCGGTATTTACAATCCTTCCTTTCGTGTGGATGATCTCATCTTCACTTAAGACACCAACAGAACTTGTACAGATTCCACCAAGTCTTTTCCCTGAAACTCCTCAGTGGAGCAACTATCAGGAGGCTTGGAAGGCAGCTCCTTTCGCAAGATATTTTGTTAATACACTTATTGTTACATTCTGCACAACATGTGGAGTTCTTGTAACAACAGTACTTTCAGCCTTTGCTTTTTCAAGACTGAATTTCCCAGGAAAGAAGACAGTATTCTCACTGTTCCTTGCTACACTTATGATTCCTGGTGAGATGCTTATCATCACTAACTATGAGACAATCATCAACCTTAAGTGGATTGATTCCTACAAGGCTATGATTATTCCTTGGATTTCAAGTGCTTTTTATATCTATCTTTTAACTCGTTTCTTTATGCAGGTTCCAGAATCTCTGTATCTTGCAGCTAAGGTAGATAAGTGCTCAGATTTCAAGTATATGATCAAGATCATGGTTCCTATGAACAAACAGGCTATCTTCTCAATTGCAATCCTCAACATTATCAGTTCATGGAATGCATTCCTGTGGCCACTTCTTGTAACAAACTCACAGGAGATGAGAGTTTTGTCTAACGGACTTGTAAGATTCCAGACTGAGGCTGGTTCATCTACAGAGCTTATCATGGCAGCTTCATGTATGCTGGTTATGCCTATTATCATCATTTATCTGTTCCTTAGAAAGTACATCATTGAGGGTGTAACAAGGAGTGGACTTAAGGGATAATATTTGTTATACTGAAAGGCTGATTTAGAGCTCATATTATGATCATTAAAGGTTTCTTCAGCCTTTTATGATATATATACGCTTTTTTTTAAGAAAGAGAGGGATTATGAAATGAAGTTAAAGAAAATTGGTGCAAGCATCCTTGCGATGGCTATGGCAACATCAATGCTCGCAGGTTGCGGACAGGCTAGCACAGAGGCTCCAGCAGAGACTCAGCCTACAGAGGCAGTTGAGACTCCAGCAGCTGAGGCTTCAACAGCTACAGAAGAGGCTGCTCCAGCTAGCGAAGCTAAGAACATCGAGGCTACAGAGGTAACATTCTGGCACGCTATGAATGGTAACCTTGAGGCAGTTCTTACAGAGATCACAGACGAGTTCAACAACTCAAACGAGTATGGTATCAAGGTTACTCTTGTTAACCAGGGTGCATACGGCGACCTTCAGACAAAGCTTCAGGCAAGTGCTGCAGCTGATGCGCTTCCAGATCTTGCACAGGCTTACAACAACTGGCTTACACCTTACCTTGATAAGATCGTTAAGCTTGATGATTTCGTAGCTAACGATTTTGACAACTGGGATGACGTAGTTGAGGCTTATCGTGATGAGTGCTCAGAGTTCGGTTTCATCCACGCTGTTCCTTACAACAAGTCAACATACGTTCTTTTCTACAACAAGACAATGTTCGATGAGCTCGGAATTTCTGTTCCTGAGACATGGGCTGATGTTGAGGCTGCTGCTAAGACAGTTTACGATGCTAAGGGCATTTCTTTCATCGGTTATGATGATCTTGCTGGTGTAGTTGAGGCTTCTCTTCACCAGGATGGTGCTGACTATGTAGATGCTACAGGCGCTCTTTTCAACGACGAGAAGGGTCTTGAGACATTCACATACCTTTCAAACCTTTACAACAACGAGTACGCTCGTCTTGTAGGTGAGGATGGATACTTCTCAAACGTAATCAGCAATCAGCAGATTGCTTCTTACGTTGGTTCTTCAGCTGGTGTTTCTTACATCAAGGCTGAGGGATGGGAACTCGGTGTAGCTCCACTTCCAGGAAACGTTAAGAAGGCAGCTAACATGGCTGGTACAAACATCGTTATGTTCGCTCAGGATTCTAACAAGCAGCTTGCAGCTTGGGAGTACCTCAAGTACATCACAAGCACAGAGGCTATGACAAAGTGGGCTGTTGGTACAGGATACCTTCCAATCAGACAGTCAGCTTATGAGACAGCTGAGTACAAGACATACATGGAAGAGAACATCTGCGCTGCTGCATGCTATGAGCAGGCTAAGGACTTCTTCTTCTCACCTACATTTGAGGCTTCTAATGATATCAGATCAACAGTTCCTTCAACTGTAGAGCAGCTTGTATATGACAAGGCTGATGCTCAGACATGGCTTGACACAATCGTTGAGGCTGTTAACGCTCAGTATTAATGATAAAGGGACTAAAAGTCCAAAGCACGTGCAAGCTTGCTTGCTAAGTGCTTTGACTTTGAGGACCGAACAAGAATGAGGAATACAGATATACGAATGAAATGAGTATATCGTTTTCCGAATTCTTGTAGAATTACGAAAGTTGCGAAGCAACGGAGTAATTCGTTTATCATTTTTAAGTGGTGAGAATCACATCTTAAAGTAGTGAGATTCATTAATGAGTAGGGGAGACTCATCTTCCCTACTCATTTTGTCTATAAACTTTTTATGAGGTGTCTTTATGACTAAGATGAAGTTTTATAGTGGATTAAAAGAAATCGGCGGAACAGTCATAGCTGTAGAGACTGAGAAAGCAATCTGTTTATTTGATTTTGGTTTTGCCTACGCTGACAGAATAGACAGCAAGGTGCCTTTACGCAAAGGCCTGGAAGCTTATGATTATGTTAGGCTTGGTGTATTAAATGCGATAGATGGCATATATGAGCCAGATATTGCTCATAAACTTGGAATCAAGGGATTTGGCGAGATTGATAAGGAAATTTTTGCTATTATATCCCATATGCATATAGATCACATGGGCGGGCTTGGTGCACTTGACCAGAAGATGCCTGTGTATATGAGTAGAGAATCAGCTACTCTTTATCATGAGCTTGGCGTTATGGATGAGCTTGAGATAAGAGAGCATGAGAATATAATTCCTATTGATTACGATGGATCTGTTACGGTAGGAGATATTACAATTACCTGTGTACAGGTAGATCATGATGTAATAGGTGCTTGTGGATTTATGATACAGACTCCTGATGGCAGCATCTGCTATACAGGAGATTACAGATACCATGGATATCATCCGGAGATAAGCGCTGCATTTGCACAAAAGTGTAAGGGCGCTGATGTGATGATAAGTGAGGGTGTTACAATAAGTCACAATGACATTGATATACTTTCACTTGAAGGCCCAGTCAGAGAAAATAATGAGCATACTCTTCTTGAGAGGATGAAGGGATTTGCTCAGGATGAAGAAGGTCTTATTGTAATCAATAATTACAATAGAAATGTAGAACGTATTCATAACTTTGTCTCTGTAATAAAGGAAGCGGGAAGAGAACTGGTTCTTTCTCCAGTTCAGGCTGAATACGTAGCTGCATTTTATAAGGAAGATAAGTTTTCAGTTTATGTACCAGATGGAGGAAGCGTGAATGCACCTCTTGTACGTGACTTCCCAGTTGTTACCAGAAAAGACCTTATTTCTGATCCAGCTAAGTATGTGCTTCAGCAGGATTACAAGGATGCTTATGAGCTATTTGAGCTTGCAGATGTAATATCTGTATACCTTCATATGGATGGAGCTCCACTTGGTGATTATGATCCTTCATATGCTAAGTTTTATTCGCTCCTTAATGCAGCTGGATTAAATGTTGTAAGATGCGGACTTGGTGGACATGCAGAGCCGTATTATCTCAGAAAACAGGTAGATGATATCGCTCCGAGAACTCTTATTCCTCTTCATAGTTTCAGACCAGAGCAGCTCCTGTCCAAGAAAGCTGGTAAGATTGTTCTTCCTAATATAAACGATACAATCGTTCTTGATAAGGGAGAGTGCTTCTATGAGAACAACGCCTGGAGCTGGAGTTATAGTAGAAAGTAAATAATAATGATGAATTATCACAAGAGCATGCAAAGAAAATTTGCATGCTCTTTTTGAAATTAATATTAAATTGTGTAAAATGTGTCATTGACAATGTTTATCAGTTAGTCTAAACTAACATACGGTTAGCGGAGAGCAACAAGCTACTTCGCATATTTTTAACAGTAAGGTTAGCGGCGACTAACCTATCAAATATAAAAGGGGGTATTCATGATGCCTTTATCAATGGCTAACGCTGGAGAAATCGTTAGTATCAAGAAAATTGCTGGTACAGATGAAGTCAGACAGCATCTTTTTGAACTGGGATTTGTTACTGGAGAGGAAGTATCAATTGTAAATAAGAATGGCGGTAATCTTATCATCAATGTTAAGGACAGTAGAATTGCGCTGGATAAAACTTTGGCTAATCGCATTTTTATCTAAATAATAAAAAGTAGAAAGGGAGATTTGAAAAGTGAAGACACTTAGAGATGTTGAAATCGGACAGAGTGCTACAATCAAGAAGTTGCATGGGGAAGGACCAACAAGACGCAGAATCATGGATATGGGGCTTACAAAAGGCGCGGATGTTATCATCCGTAAGGTTGCGCCTCTTGGAGATCCTATTGAATTAACCGTAAGAGGATATGAATTAACAGTACGTAAGGCTGATGCTGAGTTTGTTGAGGTTGAGTAATTATTTTTTTGAATAAATGTTAGTTACATCTAACATGGACATAATTGTTTATAATAAGCAGGAGGAAAAAATGGAAATAAAGATTGCATTAGCGGGTAATCCAAATAGTGGTAAGACCACATTGTTTAATGATCTGACAGGAAGCAGACAGTACGTTGGTAACTGGCCTGGTGTTACTGTTGAAAAGAAAGAGGGTAAGCTTAAAGGAGCAGAGTACAAGGACGTTGTCATACAGGATCTTCCTGGTATTTATTCTCTTTCACCATATACACTTGAGGAAGTGGTTTCTCGTACATACCTTGTTACAGAGAAGCCTGATGCCATCATCAATATCGTAGATGGAACTAATATTGAGCGTAATCTGTATCTTACAACACAGCTTCTGGAGCTGAATATTCCTATGATAATTGCACTTAACATGATGGACCTTGTTCGTAAGAATGGCGATAAGGTTGATGTTAAGGCTCTTTCAGATGCTCTTGGCTGCGAGGTAGTTGAGCTTTCAGCGCTTAAGAGTGAGGGAACAGATGCTCTTATTAAGAAGGCTGTAGCTGCAGCTAAGAATAAAAAGGTACATGAACAGAAAAAGGTAATTACTGGAGAAGCGGCTTCTGCGGTTGAAAGAATTGAGGGGATTCTTAAAGGCTCAGTAGATGACAGTTTACTTCATTGGAGCGCCATCAAGGCCTTCGAACATGATGAAAAGGCCATGGAGACCATGAATATCACTGCGAGCACTAAGGCAGAAATCGATGCGGTGGTAAAAGAGTGTGAGAATGCTCTTGATGATGATGCTGAGTCTATCATCACTAACGAGAGATATAACTATATTACTGGTGTTACAGCCAAGGCAGTCAAGAAAGGTCGAGCTAAGGGCGAACTTTCTACATCAGATAAGATTGATAGAATCGTTACAAACCGTATTCTTGGTCTTCCTATCTTTGTAGTTATTATGTTCTTTATTTATGCAGTTGCGATGGGCGGCTGGAGTGTATCTATCGGTACAAGAGCTACTGACTTTACTAATGATGTTATCTTTGGTGAGTGGGTTCCAGATTTCTTTGCTACAATACTTGGTGCGCTTCATGTTGAAGAGGGCACAGTTCTCTATGGACTCATTCAGGATGGTATCGTAGCTGGTGTTGGTGCAGTCATTGGTTTCGTTCCTCAAATGCTTGTTTTGTTCCTTCTTCTTTCTATTCTGGAAGATGTAGGTTACATGGCACGTGTAGCGTTCGTAATGGATCGTATCTTCAGACAGTTCGGCCTTTCAGGTAAGTCATTCATTCCTTGCCTTGTTGCTACAGGTTGTGGAGTTCCTGGCATTATGGCAAGTCGTACTATTGAGAATGAACGTGATCGTAGAATGACAATCATGACAACAACATTTATGCCTTGCGGTGCTAAGCTTCCTATTATCGGACTTATTGCAGGTGCTGTATTTGGCGGATCACCATGGATCGCTACATCAGCTTACTTTATCGGAATTGGTTCTATCATTCTTTCAGGTATTATTTTAAAGAAGTTTAAGGCATTTGCAGGAATTCCAGCGCCTTTCGTTATGGAGCTTCCTACATACCACGTTCCTTCTTTTGTTGGTGTTCTTCGTGCTACCTGGGAGAGAGGCTGGTCATTTATTAAAAGAGCTGGATCAGTAATTGTTGTAGCATCTGTAATTATCTGGTTCTTATCTGCTTTTGGTACAGTAAATGGTCACTTTGGGCTGGTAGATAACCTCTTTGAGGATGAAAGTATTGTAAACGATGAGTATGTCACTGAGCTGGCAGATAAAATGGATGTTTCTGAGGATGAAGTTAATCCTATGGATGCATCACTTCTGGCTGGAATTGGTAATTCATTCTCGTTTGTATTCAAGCCACTTGGATTTGGTAACTGGAAACCTGCTGTTGCGACAGTTACAGGTCTTGTAGCCAAAGAAAATGTTGTTGGAACTTTTGGAGTTCTATATAATTATGATAATGAAGCAGAAGAACTGGAAGAAAATGGAGATCAGATATGGGACAGAGTAGCAGCAGATTATACTCCAATCGCTGCATTCTCATTTATGATATTCAATCTTCTCTGTGCTCCATGCTTTGCAGCAATTGGTGCTATTAAGAGAGAGATGAACAACGCCAAGTGGACATGGGCAGCAATCGGTTATATGACAGGATGGGCTTATGTGCTTGCTCTCATTGTTTATAACCTTGGAGGCTTAATTGTAGGCGAAGTTGCTTTTGGTTTTGGAACTATTGTTGCCATAGCTCTTCTGATTGGTCTTGTATATCTCATCTTTAGAAAGGGATATCAGGCAACAGAAGAGGACAAGAGAGGCAATATGAATTCTGTAAAAGCTACAGCTTGATGTTTGGTTTAGTTTGGAGGTGTGATATGTCACCTATTATTGGAAATGCTATAGTTATAGTAGTTTTAGCAATTGTGCTATTCTTTAGCGGAAGAAAATGTGTACAGATATTTAAAAATGAACTTGCTGGAAAAGGATGCTCTGGATGTTCTGGTGGTTGCAACTGTAATTGTCATAAAGACTCCGGATGCTCAGAATGTAAGTGATTAACGCTTTAGAATGATCAGATAACTGCCTTATAGATATGATTTCTGTAGGGCAGTTATTTTTTTACAAAAAGATAAAATGTGTCCGCACCATACGGACATTTGTCTTTATGCACAATCAATTCATAATTATCAAATAAAGATTGTGCAATATTTAATCCATAAGGGTCTTTTATATATCTTAAGTTTGCATTATAATCTTTTAAGACTTTAACTTATAAAAGCATAGCTAAACTGTATATATATACATCAGAGATTGTATTATACATTAGTTATTCATGACATATTCAAGAAATATACATTTTCCAGTTTCTTAACATTATAATTTATCGCTAATTATTGAATTTATTTAAACTAATTCTAATTTTTTATAGGAGATTTATATAATGGCGCAGCTTTGGGGAGGAAGATTCACCGGAAGTATAAATGAGCTAGCTTGGAATTTTAATGCATCAATTACTTTTGACAAGAGATTTCTTGAAGTAGATGTTCGAGGTAGCAAGGCTCACGCAACCATGCTTGCCAAGCAGGGTATTATTTCTGAGGAAGAGAAGGAACAGATAGTACAAGGGCTTGATTCTATTTTACAGGATGTTCTTGATGGTAAGCTTGAGATCACAACCAAATATGAAGATATTCACAGCTTTTTGGAAGCTAATCTCATAGAGAGAATCGGCGATGCGGGTAAAAAGGTTCATACAGGGCGAAGTCGTAATGATCAGGTAGCTCTTGATATGAGGCTTTATGCCAGGGGTGAAGTGGAGCATATGTCAGAGCTTCTTATGAATATGCTAAAGTGTCTTCATAAGATAATGGAAGATAATCTTGATACCTATATGCCAGGCTTTACGCATCTTCAGAAGGCTCAGCCGGTTACATTAGCTCATCACGTTGGAGCTTATTATGAAATGTTCAAAAGAGATCTCCTCAGGATGAAGGATATCTATAACAGGATGAACTATTGTCCGCTTGGAGCTGGAGCACTTGCTGGAACAACCTATCCGCTTGATAGAGAGTATACAGCGCAGCTTCTTGATTTCTTTGGTCCAACACTTAACAGCATGGATTCTGTATCGGACAGAGATTACCTGATAGAGTTTATGTCAGCTCTTTCTACTATAATGATGCATCTCTCAAGGTTTTCAGAAGAAGTTATTATCTGGAATTCCAATGAGTATAGATTCGTAACAATAGATGATGCTTATTCTACAGGCAGTAGTATAATGCCTCAAAAGAAGAATCCTGATATCGCAGAGCTGGTTCGCGGTAAGACTGGAAGAGTTTACGGCGATCTGATGTCGCTTCTGACTACTATGAAGGGCATACCACTTGCATATAACAAGGACATGCAGGAGGATAAGGAAGCGTTCTTTGATGCTATAGATAATACCTCCAATTGCCTTACTCTTTTTACAGATATGCTTGCAACTATTAAATTCAATAAAGATGCAATGGAAAAGAGTGCGATGATGGGCTTTACCAATGCAACAGATGCAGCTGATTACCTGGTTAATAAGGGAATGCCATTCAGGGATGCCCATTCAGTGATCGGAAGGCTCGTTTTGTACTGCATTGATAAGAATTGTGCTATAGATGATCTTGAAATCGAAGAGCTTAAGAAATTCTCAGAGATGTTCGATTCGGATATATATGATGCGATAAGCCTGCAGACATGTGTTAATAAGAGACTTACTATCGGGGCTCCAAGCCCAGAGGCTATGAGGCATGTGTTAGATCTTGGCGACGAGTTCTTGCATACATTTAAACTTAAGTAATTATTTAGCAAAGTGAATATACAGATAAACCGATTTGATGTGAAACATCATCGGAGGTTTATATGTATATTCATGTGCTGAAGATATATTTATGACAATTAAGGAGGAGTTTTTTATTATGAGTGACAAGTTAAAAGTTGCAGTTCTTGGTGGAACTGGTATGGTAGGTCAGAGATTTATCTCTATTCTCAATAACCATCCATGGTTTGAGGTAACAACAGTTGCTGCAAGCCCACGTTCTGCTGGCCAGACTTATGAAGAGGCTGTAGGTGGCAGATGGAAGATGGATGAGCCTATTCCTGATTCTGTTAAGAACCTTGTTATTAAGGATGTTACTGATGTTGCTGGCGTTTCAGCAGACGTTGACTTTGTTCTTTCTGCTGTTAATATGTCCAAGGATGAGATCAAGCACATCGAGGAAGAGTATGCTAAGACAGAGACTCCTGTAGTTTCTAATAACTCAGCTCACAGATGGACTCCTGATGTTCCTATGATCATTCCTGAAATCAACCCTCAGCACATGGATGTAATTGAGTTCCAGAAGAAGAGACTTGGAACAACAAACGGCTTTATCGCTGTTAAGCCTAACTGCTCAATTCAGAGCTATACACCAGCTCTTACAGCTTGGAAAGAGTATGAGCCATACGAGGTTGTAGCTACAACATACCAGGCTATTTCAGGTGCTGGTAAGAACTTCGAAGAGTGGCCAGAGATGGTAGGTAACGTTATTCCTTTCATTTCAGGTGAGGAAGAGAAGTCAGAAAAAGAGCCACTTAGAATCTGGGGCAAGATTGAGAACGGCGTTATTGTTCCAGCTGATGATGTTAAGATCACATGTCAGTGTATCAGAATTCCAGTGCTCTATGGTCACACAGCAGCAGCTTTTGTTAAGTTTAAGAAGAACCCAACAAAGGAAGAGCTTGTTGAGAAGCTTGAGAAGTTCTCAGGACTTCCACAGCAGCTTGGACTTCCTAGCGCACCTAAGCAGTTTATTCAGTACATGCAGGAGGACAACAGACCACAGATCACTCTTGATGTTAACTATGAGAATGGTATGGGTGTCAGCATTGGTAGACTTCGTGAAGATACAGTATATGACTGGAAGTTTGTTGGACTTTCACACAACACTCTTCGTGGAGCAGCAGGTGGTGCTGTTGAGTGTGCTGAACTTCTTAAAGCAAGTGGATTTATTAATGCAAAATAATGTTGTAAAATATAATTGAATACTAGTAACTGTAGACTCAAAGGTTTTATCTACACAAATTATTGATTGGGGATTTATGGAAGCAACCAGACAGAAAGATCTTGATTTTTTGAACCGTTACTATGAAAGTGGCCTATCTAATATTCTTGTTGTTTATGGACATAAGAATATAGAAGATAGTGAACTTATTGATAGGTTCATTGAGAACAGAAGAAGCGCCAACTATGTTGCTAGGTCAGCTTCTGAGAGGGAACAGCTTTTTTTATGGGGGAAAGAACTAAGAGATCAGGGAGCAAGTATAAGTCAGAATCCTTCTTATTCTGAGGTTTTTGAGACCTGTCTTAATCTGAATGGCAAAAATTCTGTAATTTTTGTGATTCGTAACTTTGAGTGTATTTTAAAATTATCTGATCAGTTTATGCGGGAACTGAATGAGTTTGTTGACCAATATGGCAAACAGAGACAGGTTCTTGTATTGCTGGTGAGCCATGATATTAACTGGGTAGAGAATAGCATGGTTTCTAATCTTGGCAAGCTTGCTGCTTCTATAGCAGACTTTAGGAAGATTAAGCCTCTTTCTTTTGCTGAGATAAGATCCAATTTCTCAAATATGTCTTACAAGGACGCTGTGATGGCATTTTCGGTTCTTGGAGGCAGAACGAGACTTTGGAAGTACTTTGATGGCAATCTTTCTTTCAAGGAGAACATCTGTAAGAATCTTTTGAATGATGATTCGTTCCTTTACGGAGAAGCTATCAGACTTACAGAGCAGAACCTCAGAGAGACAGCTGTTTATCATACGCTTTTATCTGAGATGTCCAGAGGCGTTAATAAGCTCAATGACCTGTATCATGCAACGGGTTTTTCAAGAGCTAAGATTTCTGTATACCTTAAGACTTTGATCCATCACGATTTTGTTTATAAGGCATTTTCTTTTGGAAATGCTGGACGAGAGAACGTCATGAAGGGCGTTTACAAGATCAAGGACCCTATGGTCAATTTCTTCTTCAGATTTATTTATCCTAATGAAAGTAATCTGCTGCAGATGCCCAAAGATAAATTTTATGATATATTTATATCTGCGGGAATGCAAGATTATGTTCATGAAGCTTTCAAAGAGGTTTGTAGGGAATATATCTTCAAGTTAGAAGAGCGGGGTCAGTTCCCATTCGAAATTGATGAAGAAGGCGAATGGATAGGCAAGGAAGGCAATATCGATATTATCGCTCAGAGCGATACTGGAGAGACTGCTCTTGTTATGTGCTTCTGGGGTAAACAGGCAACCCATGCAGATTATGTTAAATTGCATTCTGACGCAAGAAAAGCAAGACTTGAGGGAGATGTTATCTATCTCTTTTCAACGGGCGGCTTTGATGCGTGGCTAACAGATGCAGCTATGAAATCATCAGAGAGCCTTAAGTTGATTGGAATAGATGAATTAACGAATGGCTAAAAAACTGATTATCACAGAGAAACCTTCAGTCGCAAGAGATTTTGCGAGAGTTCTGAATGTTTCTGGCAATAATAACGGGTATATCGAGAATGACCAGTACGTAATTTCCTGGTGCTTTGGTCACTTAGTAGAGATGGTATATCCGGAAGAGTACGATCCTAAGTACAAAAAATGGAGGCTGGAAGATTTACCTTTTCTTCCAGCCAATTATAAGTATGGCGTAATTAAAAATAGTGCAGACCAATACAAGCTGATCAATAACCTTCTCCACAGAGAAGATATTGATACGGTTTACTGGGCAGGAGACTCGGGAAAAGAAGGACAGACCATTGAAGAGAACATCAGAAATTATGGTGGCGTCAGAGATGGTATGACAGAGCTGAGAGTCTGGATCGATTCTATGACCGACGAAGAGGTCAGAAGAGGAATCGAAGAGGCTAAGCCAATGTCAGATTATGCACTTCTTGGTGAGTCAGGTATCATGCGTGCGATTGAGGACTACAGCCTTGGAATTAATTTTTCAAGAGCCTTGTCGGTCAAATATGGCAAGCTGATCAACGATGCTGCAGCAACCAAGTCTTACACAGCTATAGCTATTGGTCGAGTAATGACCTGCGTTTTGGGAATGGTAGTTCGAAGAGAAAGAGAGATCAGGAACTTCGAGAAGACTCCATTTTACAGAATAGTAGGTTCTTTTTCTGATGCCAATATTCTGGCTGAATGGAAGGCCGTTAATGGTTCGGCTTATTTCGAATCCCCACTTTTATACAAAGAAAATGGATTTAAAAAGGAAGAGGACGCAAGGAATCTCATAGATAGCCTCAAGGGAAAAGAGGCTGTGATTGACAGTATAGAGACTGGCAATTCCAAGAAAAGAGCACCTCTTTTGTATAACCTTACTGAGCTTCAGGCGGATTGTACCAAGCGCTTCAAGATAAGCCCTTCTCAGACTCTTGAAATAGCACAGGAGCTCTACGAGAAGAAACTGACTACATATCCCAGAACTGATGCCAGAGTTCTCACAACTGCTGTAGCCAAGGAAATTTACAAGAATGTAAAAGGCTTATCTGCAGTAAATGAGGTTTCGGGTTTTGTGGATCATGTACTCAAGAATGGCTTATATAAGGGTATAGAAAAGTCTCCTTATACAGATGATTCCAAGGTTACAGATCACTATGCGATCATACCTACAGGTCAGACAGGAGCTATTAACTCTTTGTCGCCTCTGGCCAAGAATGTATATCTTTTGATTTGCAGAAGATTTATATCTATTTTCTATCCATCTGCTGAGTACAAGACTGCCAAGCTTCAGATTGCAGTTGGCGACGAGAAGTTTTTTGCATCAGCCAAGGTGCTCGCAGCACCAGGATATTTTTTGGTTGCTGGAATACCAGGTGACAAGAAGACAGAAGATAAAAAGAATGATGCAGATGGCTCGTCTTCAGAAGATGAAGAGGATGTAGGAATTTCTAAAGAGGAGTTCCTTAAGTTCGTGGAAAATGCTCACCAGGGCGATGTTATTAACGTCAATGACTTTATGCTCAAAGAGGGCGCTACACAGCCTCCTAAGAGATATACCTCTGGCGATCTTGTAATTGCTATGGAGAACGCAGGTAATCTCATCGAGGATGAGGAGCTTCGCGAGACTATCAAGAAAAAGGGCATTGGTACAGCAGCCACAAGAGCAGCTATTATCCAGAAGCTCATTGATAACAAGTACTTGAGCCAGAGTAAGAGCCAGATCATAACTCCGGAAAATCTGGGAGAGATGATCTACGAAGTAGTATATCTGTCAGTTCCGACACTCCTTAACCCAGAGATGACAGCCAGCTGGGAGAAGGGGCTTGAAGGTATCTATAACGGCTCTGTTAATGGCAAGGAATACAGAGTCAAGCTTGAGGACTATATCAGGAGAGAGACTGGTAAGCTTATAGAAAAAGACTTAACCCATGAGATTGTTGGACGCATCAACCAGTTTACTGGTAAAGAGTCCAAGGGCCTTGCATCCAGAAAACCTATTGGTGTTAAGTGCCCTGTATGCGGTGGAGATATAACAACCACATCCTTTGGCTATGGCTGTAGTAATTATTTCAATGACCAGATAAAGTGTTCCTTCTCAGTTGGAAGAATAGCTGGTAAGGATCTTGATGAAGAGACAGTTAAGCAGCTGATAACAGAAGGTAAGACTGGAGTTTTAGAAGGCTTTTCTGGTAAGAACAAAACAAGCTTTAAGGCAAGCCTCGTACTTGGCAAGGATGAAGCAGGTAAGTATTCAATAAGCTTTAATTTTGATGATGTTCCTACTGAGTATGTTGAGAATCTTAATTGCCCTGCCTGTGGTGGCAGAATGATCAGAACTGGCAATGGTTTCGCTTGTGAGAATCGCAATAAGGAAGAAGGCGGATGCTACTTCTATATAGGAGAGATTGCGGGTAAAAAGCTTACAGAGGACCAGGTCAGAACGATCATTGCGGGCCAGGAAACTGAGGTTATCAAGGGCTTTAAGTCCAAGACTAACAAGCCTTTTAGTGCCAAGCTGGTCATGAAGACAGCTGAGGATGGCAAGAAGGAGATAACCTTTGACTTTGAAGGAATCGAGCCTGATTATCTGCCTGAGGTTGTTTGCCCTGACTGCGGAGGCAGGATTATCAAGAAGACTGTTGGCTTTGGCTGTGAGAACTTCAAGGCTGATGATCCACAGTCCTGTAAGTTCTTTATTGGTAAGATTGCTCAGAAGCAGCTCTCTGAAGCCAATGTAATAGAGCTTCTTAAAGAGGGCAAAACTGGAACTATCCGTGGTTTTAAGAATAAAGATAAGAAGTCTTTTGACGCATGTCTTGTAATGAAAAAGAATGAGCAGGGCATAAGCGAGATTTCTTTTGACTTTGAAAATGTAGAAGCCAAGAAGGTCAAAGACGTAGTGTGTCCTCTTTGCGGAGGAGAGATTGTTAAGACGCCTTTTGGCTATGGCTGCAGCAATTACAAGAAGGATGATCCTGAGAACAGCTGTAAGTTCAATATAGGGGCAATCGCTGGCAAGAATCTCAAGGATGCTCAGATAAAAGAGCTGCTCCTTACTGGAGAAACTTCCAAAATATCAGGCTTTAAATCCAAGAGTGGCAAGACCTTTGAAGCTAAACTTGGACTTGATAAGGATGAAGAAGGTAAGGTTAAGGGAATCAAGTTTGTCTTTGAAAGCGAAGATGAAGTCATGGAAGGCGTTAAGTGTCCTGTCTGTGGCAAAGCTATTATAAAGGGACATATGGGCTATCGCTGTGAAGATTACAAGAAGGGCGATGAAGGCTGTAAGTTCTTTGTTGGTAAGATAGCAGGAGTATCTCTTAGTAAGGAAGACTTTACTAAGCTCATCAATGAGAAGAAGACAGATAAGATCGCAGGCTTTATGAGTAAAAAAGGCAGCACTTTTGATGCAAGGTTGATTCTTAATGAAAATCACAATATAGTTTTCGATTTTGATAATTGATATAATGATAATGGATCAAAAGAAAGGATATGGAGATGGAAGAATTTAAGATTTCTAACATGTATGATTTGAATGAGACTATTGCAGCAGATTATATGAGAACCAAGGAATACCCTTGGGAGCTCCTTGCTGGAATTAAGGATTATATTATTGAACTTGGTAACAAGCTTCCAGCTGACAAGTTCGAAAAAAGAGGAGAGAATATCTGGGTGGCTAAGAGTGCCAAGGTATTTGACTCAGCTTATATCGGCGGTCCTTGTATCATTGATGAGGAAGCAGAGGTAAGACAGTGTGCATTCATCAGAGGAAGCGCTATTGTTGGTAAGGGTGCTGTTGTAGGTAATTCTACAGAGCTCAAAAACGTAATTCTCTTTAACAAGGTTCAGGTACCACATTACAACTATGTTGGGGATTCAATCCTTGGATTTAAGGCTCACATGGGAGCTGGCTCTATTACATCTAATGTTAAGAGCGACAAGAAGCTCATCGTAGTTAAGAATGGTCCTGACGATCAGGTTGAGACCGGCCTTAAGAAGATGGGAGCAATGCTTGGTGATAATGTTGAGGTTGGCTGTAACAGTGTACTTAATCCTGGAACAGTAATTGGAAGATGGTGTAATGTTTATCCTCTTTCAAGCGTTCGTGGATGTATCCCGGATCATCATATCTTCAAGGATAAGGATCACATCGTTAAAAAGGTAGAAGACTGATCTTTTGATGCTAATAGGACAGGAGCAGTGGATTTTTCCCTGCTCCTTTATCTATAATGCGAATACTTTAGTACTGTAAAATGGTGCGAGTTTAAAGTCTAAAAGATTTTTTGTTGACATGGTACATATGAGTGGTATAATTTGATTTAATTAGTTCAAATTCAGTAACTAATATACAAAATAATGGTTCAAAATTCAGTGAGACAATGCAATGAAATCTAGCACTTTAAAGTGCTAAAGGATGAGCTTCATAACTGGGGTTGAACCGGCTCAAAGGAGAGCAAAAATGCAGAAAAAAGTATTTCAGCTTTTAGTTGATAATACCTCAGGCGTTCTTTCCAGAATCTCTGGTCTGTTTTCCAGAAGAGGTTATAACATTGAGAGTATTACGGCGGGAGTAACTGCTGATCCAAGGTTCACCAGAATCACGATCGTGGCTTCTGGAGATGATGTGATTCTTGATCAGATTGAGAAACAGGTAGCCAAGCTTGTCGATGTAAGAGATATTCACGAGCTTATTCCTGAGGACAGTGTTTACAGAGAGCTTGCCATGGTCAAGGTAAGAGCAGCTGCAGAGGATAGACAGAGCATTCTTGCAACAGCCAATATTTTCAGAGGCAACATTGTAGATGTAAGTCCTGATTCACTTATTATTGAGATTACTGGTAACCAGTCCAAGATTGATGCGTTCCTCAGACTCTTAGAGGGAAGAGAAATCTTAGAGCTTGCCAGAACCGGTATTGCAGGCCTTGGTAGAGGCACAGATAACATCATCTATTTGGATGAATGATATGGAATAAACAGACAATATGTCTTTTATTATTGAGGAGTAATTAGAAAACAAGATTAATGTCAATGGAGGAAAAACTAATGTCACAGGATGCACGTATTTTTTATCAGGAAGATTGTAACCTTTCACTTCTTGAGGGCAAGACAATTGCTATTATTGGTTATGGTTCACAGGGACATGCACATGCCCTTAACTTAAAGGATTCTGGATGCAACGTAATCATTGGTCTTTACGAGGGCTCTAAGAGTAAGGCTAAGGCTGAGGCTCAGGGACTTAAGGTTTACAACACAGCTGAGGCTGCCAAGATGGCTGATATCATCATGATCCTTATCAACGATGAGAAGCAGGCTAAGATGTACAGAGAGGATATCGAGCCAAACCTTCAGCCAGGTAACATGCTTATGTTTGCTCATGGTTTCAATGTTCACTTTGGACTTATCAAGGCTCCTAAGGATGTAGACGTTGCTATGATCGCTCCTAAGGCTCCTGGACATACAGTTCGTTCTGAGTATCAGGCTGGTAAGGGAACACCTTGTCTTGTAGCTGTTGAGCAGGATGCTACAGGTAAGGCTCTTGACCTTGCACTTGCTTATGGCGCTGGTATCGGTGGAGCAAGAGCTGGTCTTCTTGAGACAACCTTCAGAACAGAGACTGAGACAGACCTCTTTGGTGAGCAGGCAGTTCTTTGTGGCGGTGTTTGTGCACTTATGCAGGCTGGTTTCGATACACTTGTTGAGGCTGGTTATGATCCAAGAAACGCATACTTCGAGTGCGTACACGAGATGAAGCTCATTGTTGACCTTATCTATCAGTCAGGCTTTGCTGGAATGAGATATTCTATCTCTAACACAGCTGAGTATGGCGACTATGTAACAGGTCCTAAGCTCATCACAGAAGAGACCAAGAAGACAATGAAGAAGATCCTTGCTGATATCCAGGATGGAACATTTGCTAAGGAATTCCTTCTTGATATGTCAGAGGCTGGCGGACAGGTACACTTCCAGGCTATGCGTAAGCTTCATGCTGAGCATCCAGCAGAGAAGATTGGTGAAGAGATCAGAAAGCTTTACAGCTGGAACAACGAGTCAGATAAGCTCATCAACAACTAATTACGTTTTTGTAATAATCCCTTTATTTTTTTCATATAATCCTCCCTGTATCTGGTGTGCAGGGAGGATTACTTTTTGTAGCAGGCGTAACTTCGCATGAATCCACACGTTGTAAAAAGAACGTAATAGAGATATCATGGTACTAGTGGAAAAATGCAGTTTAGGAAGTGAGAAAATGTCTGATACAAAGGTTTATTATAGAGAAAATGAAAAGAAGTGGTATGTACCGGTGATTGTGTTCTTTAGCGCATTCCTGATGTACGTGATATCGGTACTGCCTATTTTTATAAAGAGAGGACTTCCATTTTTTTATTACGGAGACTATAACGTTCAGCAGATACCATTTTATATTGCGGCTCATAGAGCAGTAGAAAATGGTGATTTTTTCTGGAACTGGAATATTGATCTTGGCGGAACCATGGCTGGAGATTTTGCTTTTTATCTGTGGGGAAGCCCATTCTTTTGGATCACCATGCTCTTTGAAGAGGGGATGATCCCATATCTTATGCCATTTTTGATGGCTCTTAAGTATGCAACAGCAGCTACCTGTGCTTATCTGTACATCAGAAGATATGTACATAAGTACAGCTATGCTATGGTAGGTGGTTATCTTTATGCATTTTCCGGTTTTAATGCATGTAACATTGTATTTAACCATTTTACTGATTCTGTGGCATTCTTCCCACTTTATCTTTTAACATTTGAAGAGCTTATGTCAGTGGATGACAGGCAGGAGAAGGGATATAGGTATTCTGGCTGGAAGTTTGTGGCATTTGCTGTTATGACAGCATTTATGGCCACAGTTAACTATTATTTCTTCTTTGGCCAGGTTGTCTTTCTCGTTGTATATTTTGTAGTCAGGTATTCCAGAAATAATAAGCCTGCAACTGTGCTTATCATGTTTAACAAGGCGTTGGCGGGCGGAGTAGTTGGCATTTTGATCGCAGGCTTTTTCCTTCTGCAGGCTTATGCAGGCATCAAGGGGAACACAAGACTTGATAACTTCATAAACGGCTACAATATGCTGATCTATCCAAGTGAGAAGCTTCTGTGGGATATTGTTAAGAGTGTTTCTATGCTGCCAGATATCATTGGTAAGGGTACTTTGTTCTACACAGGAACTGTCAAGAATGCATCACTTGCAGCTTACATTCCTATGTTTGGAATGTCCGGAGTAATAGCATATTTCCTTCTCAATAGGAAAAAGAAAAACTGGGAAAAGACAATGCTGATAATCTGTTTTGTTACAGCATTTATGCCTGTTCTTAATGCGGCCTTTTCTATGTTTAA